>Ga0272441_10000255_pt1 | contig 121585 bp, 117 predicted proteins | sample SSMProp6N_FD_193582 | JGI IMG/M metagenome (GOLD analysis project Ga0272441, IMG submission 193582) | Marine sediment archaeal communities from Little Sippewissett salt marsh, Falmouth, MA, United States - SSM-Prop-6N | ecosystem: Environmental > Aquatic > Marine > Wetlands > Sediment ...
AAGGCGTGGAAATGGTTATGCCCGGCGACAACATCAAGATGCGCGGCGAACTGATCACGCCGATCGCCATGAACGAAAACCTGCGGTTCGCCATCCGCGAAGGCGGGCGTACCGTCGGCGCCGGCGTGGTGACGAAAATTCTGGAATAAGAGTGGTATACTGATGAGAGAAAACGTCTTGCTTCAGTGCACAGAGTGCAAACGCCGCAACTATACGGCCACCCGCGATAAACGCAAACGGCCCGAGCGGCTTGAATTGAAAAAATATTGTAAGTTCGACCGGAAGCACACCGTCCACAAGGAAACCAAGTAACGGGTTTCCGGTAGGCGGTCGAGCAGTTGTTTTTCCGCAGGCCTGTAGCTCAATTGGCTAGAGCAGCGGCCTCCAAAGCCGAAGGTTGGGGGTTCGATTCCCTCCAGGCCTGCCATTTTTAATAAGCCGCGCGGTAAGCGCGCGGAAGAAACCGCGCGTGGCTCGCGCGAAGCAGCAAGAGGGCTGAATGGCTAAAGGAACTACTACCGGTGGCGTGGATGTAAAACCAACGCTTTTTGCGCGCGCGCGGAATTTTTACCAGGATGTGATGGTCGAGATGAGCAAGGTGACTTGGCCGTCGAAGGATGAGCTGAAAAGCAGCACCTCGGTGGTCCTGTTTTTGCTCGGCGTAGTCATGGTTATCGTCTATGTTTACGACATTGTCTTCCAGTTTGGCGTGATGGGCATGCTCACATGGCTCGGGCGCGGCTAAAAGCTTCTAATTCAGGAGAGAGCATATCGTGATAGATGAAAGGACCCCCAAAGGTGAAGTGGAGGGGGCCGTGGAAGAAACCGAAGAAGATGTGCCGGCCGAAGAGGTTTCGGCCGAAGAGACTTCGGGCGAAGAGACTTCGGCTGAACAAGCTTCGGGCGAAGAGACTTCCGGCGAAGAGACTTCGGCTGAACAAGCTTCGGGCGAAGAGACTTCGGCTGAACAAGCCTCGGGTGAAGAACCTTCAACCGAAGAAACCGAGGGCGAAGAAGGCGAGGGTGAAGACGAAGAGGCGCCCGCGGAAGATTCCGAGGCCCAGATACGGGTTATCGACGACGGCATCAAGCGCCGTTGGTACGCGATCCACGCTCATTCGGGCCAGGAAGGCGCGGTGAAAAAGAGCATCCAGGTGCTTGCCGAGCAGGAAGGCCTTGACGACCTGGTGGCGAACGTTCTGGTGCCGATGGAAGAGGTGGCGGAGATCAAGTCGGGCCAGAAGAAAATTTCGAAACGGAAGTTCTTCCCGGGCTACGTTTTGGTTCAGTTGCCGGAACACCCGGAGCGGAACCCGCAGTTGTGGCATCTGATTAAGAATACGCCGGGTGTGACCGGCTTCATCGGATCGCGCACGGTTCCGGTGCCGCTTGAAGATGCGGAGGTCGAGGCCATCCTCGAGGAGATCCGCGGCGAGCGGGAGCGGCCGAAACCGAAGGTGAAATTCGAGGAAGGCGAACGGGTGAAAATCATCGACGGGCCGTTCTCCAATTTCCTTGGCAATATCGACGAGATCAACATGGAGCGCGGCAAGCTTAAAGTAATGGTCGAAATTTTCGAGCGCCTCACAAGCGTCGAAGTCGAGTTCTGGCAGGTGGAAAAGATTTAAAGGCGGAACGAACCGCCCACGGAGATATACGGAATGCCCCCCAAAAAGAAAATACTCGCCAAAGTGAAGCTGCAATGTCCCGCGGGCGCGGCGACGCCGGCCCCGCCGGTGGGCCCGGCGCTTGGCCAGCACGGCGCGAATATCATGGATTTCTGCCGCCAGTTCAACGACAGAACCAAGGACCAGCAGGGACTGATAATACCCGTCATCATCACGGTGTATGAAGATCGCAGCTTTTCGTTTATCACCAAGACACCGCCGGCGCCCGTCTTGCTTAAACGGGCCGCCAAGCTGGCAAAAGCATCCGGCGAACCGAACAAGACCAAAGTCGGCTCGGTGACGAGCGACCAGGTTCGCGAGATTGCCGAACTGAAGATGAAGGACCTGAATGCGGCGAGCGTCGAGGCGGCGATGCGGATGGTGCAGGGAACGGCCCGCAGCATGGGTATCACGGTAGAAACCTGATTTCCGATTCGGGCGCGAAGGCGTCCACTAAATGTGGGAGGGTCTGAGGACCCGTTTGAACCACGGGAGCGATATCATGGCAAGAAGCAAAAGAGTTCAAGCCCTTAAGGGCAAGGTCGACCACAGCCGGTTTTACACCCTTCCTGAAATAGCCGCTCAAATCAAAGACACCTCGACGGCCAAATTCGACGAAACCGTGGAACTGGCATTCTTCCTGGGCGTCGACCCGCGGCACGCCGACCAGATGGTGCGCGGCAGCGTGTCGTTGCCGCACGGCACCGGCAAAAAGGTGCGCGTGATCGTGTTCTGCAAGCAGGATGCACAAATTGAAGCGGCCAAGGAGGCCGGCGCGGAAGAAGTCGGCAGCGACGAGCTGGTCAAGAAGATCCAGGGCGGTTGGACGGATTTCGACGCGGCGGTTGCGGCCCCGGACATGATGGGCCAAGTCGGCCGGTTGGGCAAAATCCTCGGCCCGCGCGGCCTGATGCCCAGCCCGAAAGCGGGTACGGTAACGCCGAACGTCGGCGAAGCGGTTGCGGAAATCAAAAAGGGCCGCATCGAGTACCGCATCGACAAAAACGCGAACATCCACGTTGCGGTGGGCAAGGTTTCGTTCACGCCGCAGCAGATCGAAGAAAACGCCGCGGTTGTGATCGAGTCGATCGTGAAGGCACGGCCGTCTGCCTGCAAGGGCACCTACCTGAAGACGTGCGCGATGAGCAGCACCATGGGTCCGGGCTATAAACTTGACCCGGCCGCGTTGACGGCGCAGTTCCGTGGCGCCTGACCCTCACGATTCGCTATAATGCGTGCCGGGCGCGCTCCTGTCGGGGCGTATCCGGCACGTTTTGGTTTTACAGGCTCGGGGCGCGCGATGGCGCCCGCGGGAAAACAAGGGGCACAGCAATCGAGGAGCAGTTCTCTATGGCCAGACATTCCAACGGCATACTTTTCACATCCGAATCGGTTACCGAGGGTCACCCCGACAAGGTAGCCGACAACATTTCGGATGCCATTCTGGATGCGATGATCGAGCAGGACCCGATGAGCCGCGTGGCTTGCGAGACGCTCGTGACGACGGGGTTGTGCATGATATCCGGGGAAATAACCTCGACGGCCCTGGTGGACGTGCCCGCGGTTGCGCGCGAGACCATCATGGACATCGGGTACGTGGGCGGCGAGTCCGGGTTCGACGGCCGGACGTGCAGCGTGCTTGTCGCGCTGGATAAACAATCGCCCGATATCTCGATGGGCGTTACCCCTACGGATGATCGCGAACAGGGCGCCGGCGACCAGGGCATGATGTTCGGATTCGCCTGCCGCGAAACCGAGGAGCTGATGCCGTTGCCGATCGGCCTCGCGCATAAGCTCGGCGTGCGGCTGTCGGAACTGCGAAAATCGGGCGAGCTCGATTGGCTGATGCCCGACGGGAAAAGCCAGGTGACGGTCGAGTACGTCGACAACAAGCCCTACCGGATCGACACGGTCGTGATTTCGAACCAGCACAGCGACCGGATCAGCCAGCAGGAAATCCGCAAGCAGATCATCGAGCACGTGTGCAAGCCCATCATCCCGCAGGACTATGTCCAGGGCGACATCATTTACCACATCAACCCGACCGGCCGGTTCGTCGTGGGCGGTCCCGTCGGCGATACCGGGCTGACCGGCCGCAAGATTATCGTAGACACGTACGGCGGCATGGGCCGGCACGGCGGCGGCGCGTTCAGCGGCAAAGACCCCTCGAAGGTCGACCGCAGCGCCTGCTACATGGCCCGGTACATTGCGAAAAATATCGTGGCCGCGGGGGCTGCCGAATGCTGCGAAGTGCAGTTGGCGTATGCCATCGGGGTCGCGGAACCGGTCTCGATCAACGTGACGACGTTCGGGTCGGGCGCGGTCGACGATGTGAAGATCGCGCGGGCCGTGCGCGAGTTGTTCGATTGCCGGCCGGCAAGCATCATCGACACGCTTGAGCTGCGTAAACCCATCTACCGAAAAACCGCCTCCTATGGCCATTTCGGCCGGGAAGACCAGGGATTCCGTTGGGAAGAAACCGACCGCGCCGACGAGCTTCGGAGCAAAGTCGGCTTGTAAAGGCGGCCAGAGTCGAGTATTCTCAATCGCGTCCGGTAGGCCGGGCGCGATTGTTGTTTTTCCCGACTCAATCGAAAGGGCGGGGCGATGAAAGTTCAGGATTTTGCGTATCAGGTGGCTGCGCGTACCCTTGAGTTGCTTGAAAGCACCCAGCACTACAAGATTCCGGAAGACTTGCGCAAAGATGTGTTGGCCAAAATCCAGCAGGAACTCAACACGCTGATCAAGAAGGCTTCTTAACCGTAGCGAGACAGGCCGGCAGGTTTGCGAACCGGCTTGCCGGCCGCGGCTTGAAATTCTGTGGAGCAAACCCTGGGAGGGGAGTGAAATGAGCGATCACCACCATCATCATTCTCAGAAATGCAGTTGCTGTTCGATGTCGCGGCGCTGTTTTATGGCAACGGCAGGCGCGGCGGCAGGCGCGGCGGCGTTGGCGGGCGTTGCGGGCAAGACGTATGCGGCCGGCGACCCGGCGGAATACGTCGATCTGGCGAGCTTGCGGCCCAAACCGAAGGTGCGCATCACTTACGCGGTGGTGCGGCAGCCGCCGCCGTACTGGCTCGGGTGGCCGGGCACGTCCTACGACCTCGAAGGGTGGCGCACGAAGTACCGCCGCGAGTTCGAGGACATCGCGAAGCGGATCGGCGTCGAACTAAACGTGGTCGACAAGCCGGTGGAAAGCGCCGAGGCCGCCGGAGCATTCGCAAAGCAGTTGAAAGCCGACAAGCCCGACGCCGTGTTGATCATGATCCAGCACCTGCATTGCTGGCAGTGGGTCAAGAACATCCTCGAGCAGTCGAGTTTGCCGACGCTCGTGTTCTCGCCGGTGGGCACGTGCTTTACCAATAGCTTCCAGGGCATGGGCCATCAAACCGGCGTCCATATCGTTTCCTCGCTCGAAACTTCCGGCGTCGAGCAGGCGATGCGGATGGTGCGGGCGAAACGGCAGTTCGAAGAAACCCGCCTGCTGGTCCTGCGAAAAGACGGCAAAGGCGAAAACAAGCTGCCCCGGCTGGGCACGACCGTGACGACCATTTCGCGCGATTCGCTGCCCGCGCTTTTCGCGAAGATGCCCGAGAACGACGAGGTCCGCGAGGTCGCGCAGAAGATGTCGAAGGCCGCCCAGAAGATCGTCGAGCCCTCGAGCCAGGACGTGCTGAACGCGGCGCGGTCGTTCACGGCGGCGAAACGCCTCGTCGCCGACCACCAGGCCAACGCCATCACGACCGACTGCCTCGGCATGGTGACGCAGAAAGAGGTGCCGACCCCGCCGTGCATGGCCGCGGCGATGTTCCAGGACGCCGGCGTGACGTACGGCTGCGAAGCGGACGTCAACGGCGCGCTGTCGCTGATGCTGACGAGCTACCTCTTCGACAGGCCCGGCTATATGAACGACCCCGTGCCCGAAACCGTGAAGAACCTCCTGATCGCCGCCCACTGTGTGTCGGGAACGAAGCTGAACGGGTTCGACCAGCCATCGGAACCGTTCGTGTTGCGCAGCCACAGCGAATCGGCGCTGGGCGTGGCGTTGCAGGTATTGTTGCGCGAAGGCCAGCCGGTCACGCTGGCGCGGTTCAACAACGATAGCGAGTTGATTATAGACACCGGCACGGTGGTCGCCAACGTCCAAACGCCGCCCGCCGGCGGGTGCAGAACCAGCGTCGAGATCAAGATGGACCGCGTCGAAGACGCCCGCGACGTGCTCGGCTTCCACCAGGTGGTGTTCTACGGCAATCACCGCCGCGAACTGGTGGACTTCTGCCAGCTCTACGGCATCAAGGTCGTGAATTCGCCGGAACGGACGCCGTTGCCCGGAAGCGATGTGAAGGCTTAAAAGGACGATTCGTTGGGACGCCCCCCGGCAGTTTTGGGGGGTGTCCCTTTTTTTCGGCCATGTAGAAGAGCTTTCCAGCCTCTTGCCCAAAGCCTCGATGTACGCGGCAGGATGCCGCGTCTAGTGCGCCTGCGAGCGTAGACAGTCAGAGTGGTGCAAGTTCACTTCGGGCAGACGCTCTCCGGCCCCTAATCGACTGCAACTGCGTCGCCGCGAGGCGGGGTGGGGAGCAGCAGGCGCGTGACAACAGCGGGGCGGTGACGCCCGACCCTCCATGATGGGTGTAATTCCGCCGGCGTCACCACTTTCCAAACAACCCCCGCGGCGGATCAGTTAACCGTATCGTTCTTCTTGAACAGATCGCTGATGTTCAAGATGCCCAGCGTTGCCAGCAGCTCGATAAGGTCGAGAATACTCGTGAGGGGCGCAATCATTGCTTTTGACACGGGCTTTACATGTTTCATGTCGTTTTTCCTTTTTTTTGTTCAGGCACAATTCGTGGCGCAACGGTTACGGCGGCCACAGGCGCGTTGCATTGCCCTCTTTGCGGTCACTGCATGTTGGTGTCGTTTTTCTTTAAGATGGCCCCGAGGGCATCATCGAAGCCGAGGGCCACGAGCGTCCTCAGCATCAGCAGGAAGTTTTCGGTTCCGGTGGTTGCATCGAGAAATGCTTTGGATATCGGTACGGCATGCTTCATCGGACATCTCCTTCCTTTCGGCACGGCGTTGCGCGCATTGCACGCGTCCCCCGGCCAGTCACGGGTGGTACACCCCCCGTTGCCGGAGTATAATGAAACCCGTTTGTTCGAAAGGTTTAACATATGATCGTTGCGGTTTTATTTGCGGTAGGCCAAATTTGCGACGGGGCCGGCCAGAAAACGCCGCCGCCGCTGGAAATACTGGCGCCAAAACAGGTTAACGGCTGGAAATCCAACGGAGCCGGCCGCATGTTCACCGCGGACACGCTGCACAAGTACATTAACGGCGCGTCGGAAATTTACAAGGCGTTGCATGTTCAGCGCGTGCTGGCGCAACGTTATATGAAGCCGGATTCGCCGCATATCACGCTCGATTTGTTCGAAATGGCCACGCCGGCCGACGCGTTCGGCGCATACCACCACGACATCCGGGCCGGCAAGAGCGCCGGAATCGGGCAGGAATCGGAGTACGAAGGAGCCACGCTCGTTTTCTGGAAAGGGGCTTATATCGTGTACATCACGAGCGCTAAAGCCCCGGATCCGGTTCGCGCAGCGATTTTCGAGCTTGGCCGTTCGGTGGCAACGGCCATTCCTGAAGCCGGCGCGCCGCCCGAGCTGCTGGGGGAATTGCCGGAGAAAGGCCGGACGGCGAACCGCGTCCGGTATTTCCACAATCATTTCCTGCTCAACCTCTACTATTACGTGAGCGACGAGAATTTGCTGTACCTTGATGAGGACACCGAGGGCGTGCTCGCCTGGTATGAGACCCCCGACGGCCCGCCGATGACGTGCATCGCGATCGGATACAAAAACGAAGCGCAGGCGCGCAAAGCCGGCAGTGCGTTTATGAAGGCTTATCTGCCCGATGCCGACGCCGAGGGCGTTGCCCAGCTTGAAGACGGCGGTTGGTGCGGCGCGCGGCGGGACGGCAGGCTGTTGCGGCTGGTTTTCGACGCGGAAACGCGACAAACCTGCCTGCAAGCCCTGGTGAAGCAGAACCAGCCGCGGGAGGAGGAAACCTGATGGTAGTAAAACCGAAAGCGATGACCCGGCGGGATTTTTTGAGGCGGAGCGCCGCCGGCCTGACGCTGGCGGGCGCCGCGGCGGCGTTGCCGGCGGGTGCGGAGGACGCCACGCGGTCTACGGTAGTGCTTGTGCGCGATCAGGCCGCACTTGGCGAAGGCGGGAAGGTGAACGGGGAGGCGGTTGGCCGGATGCTGGACCTGGGTGTCCGCGAGCTTACGGGCAAGCCGGACGCGGATTCGGCCTGGGCCGAGTTCGTCAAGCCGGAAGACGTCGTGGGCGTGAAAAGCAACACGTGGCCGTGGCTCTGCACGCCGCCGGAGGTGGAGTCCGTGGTGGTGAGCCGCCTGAAGGCAGCCGGCGTTGCGGCGGACAGGATCGCCGTCGAAGATCGCGGCGCGCCGAAGAACCCGGTGTTTCAGAACTCGACGGCCCTCATCAATGTGCGCCCGATGCGCAGCCACCATTGGGCCGGCGTGGGCAGTTGTATCAAGAACTACATGCCGTTCCACCACGATTGCCAGAGCTTGCATCCGAACTTCTGCGAAAATTTGGGCGAGTTGTGGAGCCTGCCCATGGTAAAGGGCAAAACGCGGCTGAACATCCTGGTGATGCTGACGCCCTTGTTTCACAGCAAGGGGCCGCACGATTTCAAGGACAAGTACACTTGGGAATACGGCGGGTTTTTGCTGGGCACGGACCCCGTGGCGGTGGACACGACGGGCCTGGCCATCATCGAGGCGAAACGGGCGGAGTATTTCGAGCAGGCCGCGCCGTTGCCGATTACGCCGCACCACATCCGGTTCGCCTCGGAAAAGTTCAACCTCGGCATCGCCGACCCGGCAAGGATCGACGTCAAAAAGCTCGGCTGGGAAGAAGGCCGGTTGATATAAACCGGAACACTCTTTTCTGTCAGTTCTTACGTCGTTTACGTCCTTCGCGTCCTTTTTGTCCTTTGTCTAACCCGCCGCCATTTGACTCTCCTTCGCAACCTCGCAATACTAAATGCCGGAGGTAAATGAACCTTGGCGCAGGCTGCGGCGTATTCACAACAAATACCGGACACGGTGCTGGTGAGCCAGGCGAAACTTGGCGATTCCGGCGCTTTTGCCGTGCTGGTGCGGCGTTACGAACGCCCGTTGTACGCCTACGCCCGGCGGATGCTCGGTTCCGCCGAAGAAGCGGAGGACGCGTTCCAGGAGACGTTTCTGCGGGTGCACCTCCACCTCGACCGGTTCCGGGACGGCGCGCCGTTCCGGCCGTGGTTGTATCAAATCGCCACGAACGTCTGCCGGGACCGCCGCCGGTGGTGGCGGCGGCGTCCACAGGTGAGTTTGGACGCGCCCGTGGGCGATGCCGCGGGCGCGACGTACGCCGACGCGATGGCCGGCTCCGAGGCCGGGCCGGACGCGCGGGCCTGCGAGGCGGAACTGGCGGCGCGGTTGGAGGAGGCGCTGGCGGATTTGCCGCTGAAACAGCGGGCCGTTTTTTTGATGGCGCGCTACGACGGCATGTCTTACGAGGAAATCGGTAAAGCGCTGGGTATTCCGGTGGGCACGGTAAAATCGAGGATGAACACGGCCGTGCGCCGGTTGCTCGCAGCGATCGAGGAGACGGACTGATGGAAAGGCGACAGGCTGATTGCGCGGAGGTTCGCGCTCACCTGCGCGATTATGTGCTCGAGGGCCGCACGGATCTCGATGCGCACTTCGCGGCGTGTCCGGCATGCCGTGAAGCGTTGGACGCCGAACGCGCCCGCCTCGCCCGTCTCGACGCGTTGCCGCAGCCGGAACTGCCGGCCGGCCTGGCCGAGCGAACGCTGAAGCGGGTGGCCGAAGCCGAAGAGAAATCGCGGCAACCCGAGTTGCGCTGGACGGTGGTGATGGCGACGGTGTGCCTGGTGGTCGTAATGGCGGCGGTATTGCTTCCGGAATTCGGCCGCGCCAGGCAGTTGGCGCGGTCGGCTACGGCGGAGGGCAACCTCAAGCAGTTGGGGATGGCGTTCAAGATGTATGCCGCCCAGTCGGTCGGCGAAAAGTACCCGCCGCCCGCGCCGTACGACGGCGTGCACATTTTCGATCTGCGGACCGTCTACCCGGAGTTCATAAACGATCCCGCGGTCTTCATTAATCCGGACTCAAACGATTACGACGCGCTGCGGGAAGAGCTGACCGGCTTATTGGCGCAAGACGCGCCGGACTGGGAGCGGGCCAACCGAATCGTCGCCCAAAGCTACGTCTACACGGGCTATCCTCTGAAAAACGAAGCGGAGCTCGAGACGTTCCAGGAGGCGCGTGTGCGCGAAGGTAGCGATGAGCTTGAAGCCGGCGGGCAGGTCTTGTACCGGCTGCGCGAAGGCATCGAGCGGTTTTACATAACGGACATCAACAACCCGGCGGCATCCGCCGTCATGCAGTCGGAGATTCCGATCCTGGTCGAAAACCCCTCGTCGCGCGAGGACGGCGTGTACGTCCTGTACATGGACGGCCACGTCGAGTTCGTGCGGGATGGCGAGCGGTTTCCCGCCACCGAAGCATTTGGAAAGGCATTCCCGCAACCCGCGCTGCACGAGTAGCCCCCTTTGAATCCTTAACGCTCCCTGTTGCGCCAGGCCGGGTAGTCCGTGTCAAGGAGCTTCTGAGGCGCGTAGGTGTACCACCCGTATCCGGTTCGACGTTCGCGCGCGACCTCGGCCAGCGAGTAAACCTTTTTGCCGTCGCGGTTGGCCATGAACGGGCGGTTGGTGTCGATTTCGTAGAACCTCGCCCAGATAGGAGGCGCATCGGGATCGTTTACGGTGCGGCGATCGAACGTGGAGGTGTGGTTGGGATACCGAACGGTCTCGGCTTCGATTTGTTCGACACGCAAGCCGCGGATCTTTGATTTTTCGAACCATTTCACCGCACCTTCGATTGCCCTGACTACCTCGGGCGCCGGCTCTTTAAAACCCATCAGGTATCGGACGACACCCACGCTTTCGGCCGAGACAAGCGAAGGGAGTTCATATGGGCGGGCCTTCGCCGGCTGGAGCGTAACGGGGTCGTACTGGCCCGCCCAAACCGTCGGCTCGCCGTTAACGACCACCTGGAGGCGCAACACGCAGTGCGTGCCTTTCTGCACGGCCTTTTCAATCCGGCCGCGCAGGCCGGAGTCGAGAAAGCCGAACGGCTTCCGGCCGCCCGCGGCGTCACGCAGGGTGGTGAGCACGCCCGCGGTCACGTCGTCCATAAACGTAATCAGCTTACGGTAGTTGTCTCTTCTCGGGTACGAATGCGGCCAGCCGCCGCATCCGGTTTGCGATTCCAGCGCAAACTCCAGACCGCGAATTACGGCCTGCCGGTACCGGGTGTCGCCCGTGGCGTTGAATGCGTTCGCGAGGTATTCGATCTGCGGATAGGTGGCGCGGTTATCGAAGGAGGTGTCCTCCTTTTGTCTGTCCCCGGCCAGTTGCGCCTTTTCGTCCGGCATCAACACGCGCAACGGGTCGAAATTGGGAGGCCACCCGCCGTTTTCACGCTGGTACAGCAGGAGGTTGTCGGCGATCTCGGCAACTTGATCTTCCCGGTAGCGCTCGTACTGTGTGCGTTCGGAGCCGTCGCGGTAGTGCTTGACCCCGTCGGCGAATTTATCGACCGGCACTTCGGCGCCGGAAATGCTTATTAGAACGGCAAGAAGGAGGTGGTGCATATTTGCTTTCCAAGTTGAACCCTCTCAAAAATCTTATTCAAACCCCAGAAGAGAATCAATCTGGGCCGTGTTCGTGCTGGAAACCCAATTGACGCTTGCCGAAGGGGCTGCTATTGTGCGTGCAGGCAATTGACCGGGAGAAAGATTCATGACGCACAAAGTTGCGACAATGCTCGTTATCGCGCTCGCCTTGGCGGTGTGCGCCACCGGCGCGGAACGCCCGGCACCGGCGGAATTTGTTGTTGGCCGGGCGCGGGTGGACATCACGCCGCCGCTCGGGACCGGCCTCGCCGGTTATTTTCACGAACGGGTCGCTGAGTCGGTGCGCGACAAGCTCTACGCGCGGGCGGTGGCGATCAAAGCGGACGACCCGGGGATTGCGATCGTCTCATGCGATCTGATCTGCGTCACGGAAGAGCTGGTGGGCGCGGCGCGCGAATTGATCCAGGCGGACACGGGCCTTCAACCGGAGCGCGTGATGATCTGTGCCACGCACACGCACACGGGCCCGGAAGTCCGGGACAGCGGATCGGTGCGGCGCGACGAGGCTTACGTGGCGGGGTTGCCGCGGAAGATAGCCGACGCGGTGAAGGCGGCCGCGGAATCGGCCGTGCCGGCGACGCTGCGTTGCGGGACCACGCAGCTTACAGGCTATTCGTTCAACCGGTTGTTCCGGCTCAAGGACGGGACCGAAGTGTTCGGGCGGCGGAAGGGCGAGTTGGGGACGGCCGGCCCGATCGAGCCCGAACTGCAAACGCTTTCCGCGGTGGATAGGGGCGGCAACCTGATCGCGCTGATGGTGAATTTCGCGTTGCACCCGGACGTGATCGGCGGCGGGAGCGCGGATTTCATCTCCGCCGACTGGCCCGGCATGGTCGGCGACAATATCGCCAAGGTTTACGGTGAGGATGTTGTCACGCTGCTCTTGCAGGGAACGTGCGGCGACATCAACCACGTCGTGCACGAGCCTACCGCGTTGCCCACCCGCGGCCCGGCCAAAGCCATGCAAATTGGGCGCGCCGTCGCGGGCGCCGCGATGGTCGCCGCGGAGCGCGCCGAACCCACCACGAGCGGCCGGCTCGACGTGCTGAACAGGACGCTCGACGTGCCCTACTACACGCGGGACGAAAAGTTCATGGACGAGATCGCCGAGCTGAAGAAAAAGGAAAAACTGACCAATTTCGAACGCTCGCTCGTCCGGCGCGGCGAGAACTGGCCCTACGACAACCAGGTGGCGAAAGTGCCCCTGCAAGCATTCCGGATCGGCGACGTGAGCCTCGTGGCGCTTCCGGCGGAGATTTTCGCGCGCATCGGGATGGAGATCAAGGAGTGGTCGCCCACGGAGCGGACACTGGTGGTCGAGCTGGCGAACGCGCGCGTTACCAACTACATCCCGACGACAAACCAGGCCGAACGCGGCGCATACGGCGCAAAGCCAATCATATCCAGGTGGCTCTGTTCGGACGCGGCCAGAAGAATCGCCGACGCGGCCATGGTGATGCTGCATGAACTGAACGACGCCCCGTAAACTTCAACTTTGGCGCAATAACGGCTGGGACTGTATGCGCGGTTCCGGGGGTCACGCGAGGGCAAAGACTTCCAATGGGACCGTTTTGTCGGGCCGGGCGTTGTGGACAAGTTGGCGGACGCGTTCGGTGGTTTCGCTGGAAAACACGGGTTCGCCGCAACGGACACAGACAAGAGCGGGAATATGTTCGACAAGAACTCGGCGGCCGTCAATCGTGAAGATTTCGCTTACGAAGTCGCTTCTGGCGTTGGCGCTGCCGCAAACGTGGCATTTAAACATGATTACGTCCGCTTCCTGTAGTCGAGCCACTCGGACGGATCCGGCTCGTAAATGGTAATAATCCGCGTCATATCTGCCTCCATTAAGGATACCTGAAAATCCAGAGGCCGCCAGCCGCCGTGAATCCGAGCAGCAGGGCGCTGGGCGAGTACTTGTCGTCGGGGTAATCCTCGACCACTTCGGCATTCGTTCCGGCCTCACGAATTTCCGCGGCGCTGATGTTGCGCTCAACAGCGCGGCGAAATGCGTGCCGGCTAAAGTCAAACCGGCCTTCCGCCATCTGCTGCTGAACATGCCTCAGTGATTTCGTCACGTGTCATTTCCCGGCTGCACGCCGGGTGGGCAGTCACCGCCACGGTTTGCCCACCTCCATACCGAAGTAAGCTACTCCAACCAACAACGGGTCGTCAACAGGGTTCAGATTACTTGCAAGCCCCCCACCGCCGACCGCGGCGATTCCCAGAATGACGATCGACAGCAATCTTGATCTTCCACCTGTCATTGCGAGGAGGCATGCAGCGATAGCGGAATGCCGACGCGGCAATCCCGTCGGTATTATCCCAGACCTTGGGTGAACCACTTTTCGGCACTCAAGGCCCGGTATGTCATTAGCAGGAGGCGGTGGAGCGATAACGGAACGCCGACGTCCGACCGTCCGCGGTCGCCGTAATCCCGGCGGTATCATCCAAAGCCTTGGGTGAGCCAATTTTTGGCACTTAAGCCCGACCATGTCATTAGCAGGGCAGGTGGAGCAGAAACAGAGGAGCTGGTGAAAAACCTCGCTGCCGCATAGAAGCAAGGCTGCGGGCACGCGGCAAGATGCCGCGTCTACTCTTGCACAACTCTTTGTGGCTAAAGTAGAAGAGGCTTCCAGCCTCTTGCGCGGCCCTTGGCTCTTGAGACGCTGGCGAACAGTTTCTTGGGCTTTTTTACCACCACCTCAGTCCCTGTTTTTTGCTCATTTTTTTTGCAGCTGCGCAGGCCGCCTTCAGCAGCCCTTGCTCCTACTCGCCCGTCAACTTCTCCAGGTTTTCCAGCGCCTTGTCGATCATCTTTTCGCCGGCTCCGACGGCTACCCATGAAACTTGGGGATCGGCGCCGTAGCCGCCTTGTTCCGTTGCGGCAACGGTGGGGAAGTACATGTGATGGCCGTTGCAGTAACCGAAGAAGAGGGTTTTCTTTGCGGGCGATTCGGCTTTGAGCCTAGTGGCGTGGGTGCAGAAAAACTCGCCGGAACCGCCCACCAGAGCGAGCTCCCCGTTGAGCAATACCGTGGTGAGCTGGGCGGGGATCTCGTCGCCGGGAAATTCTTCGAGCGTAGCGATCATTTCCGGGAAGAACGCCTGCTTGAACAGCGCCTGCACGGCGGGGTTGTGCAACTCGATGCGGGACGGGAACGAGAAACGGTCGTCCACCCCTTCGATGGAGGGGTTCTCGGGCACGGCGGTCTCGATGGTCTTGGCAATTTCGAGCACTTCGGCGGCAATCGCTTTTCCGTACGTCTCGATGGAATCATTGCCGTGCTTGTTGGCGGAGAGGTCGCCGCTGGCGCCCTGCATGAAGACGCAGTTGGTGTCGAGCCCGGCCTCGACGGCATTCATCATCTGGCCGGGATACTCGGCGCTGAACAGGCACTGCGCGGGCGACAGGCTGGTGGGATGCGCGGCGAAATTGACCAGGATGACGAACGGCTTGCCGGACGTGTCGTCGAGGCGGATTACGGCGAGCTCCTTGTCGAGGGGTTTGGGTTCCGATTTCCAATGCCGGTTGCGGTTGTACTGCGACTCTTTCGAGGCCCAGCCGATTTTGACGTCGCGCATGTCGCCCGCGGCCTTGTTGATGACGTCGATAACCTTCTGTTCGAACTCTGCCGCATAAGCCACGGCGTCGTCATACTTCCCTTTTCCCATGCCCTCTTTATCGAGCAGTTCAATGACGGGGCCGTAGTGGGTGTGCGACCCGACGATCATGAGATAGCCCACGCCGGAAGTTTCTTTCACGGCCTTGCGGATCCTGGGCATCATCGCGCCCGTCGGGCTCCGGCCGAGGTCGAGGCCGACCAGCGCCAGCTTTTCGCCGCCCGCCTGGATCACTACGGCCTTGGCGTACAGCGGGTCGAGCGTGCCTTTCGAGAGCGCGTCGTGGCGCGCGCCGTAGCCCCACATGGGCGTCGGTTTCTGCGGCGTGATATCGACCTTCGCAAACCCCGCCTTGAATTCGGCGTGCGAAACGGCGGCAAGAACAAGAATGGCGAATAGAATTGTAAGGCTGATTAAGCGGCGCATTTCAGGACCTCCCAAAGGTAATCACAACTTCATGGCGCAACTATACAGGATCGGGCGGTGAATTGTCGCGGGGGGGGACGGGGTCCATCCAAGAATTTCCCCGCTGGCGTTGGGACGATTGGGACAATTGACACGATTGGGATAGTATACGACCGCCACCACCGCCGCCCGGTCGGGAGCGCGAGCCCACCGATGGCTTCGTTTTTGATATGACGGGTTGGAGGCGGGGTTGCGCTGCATTTTGAACCGAAGGGACGTTTTTTTCAGGGGGCGAAACAGCCTGGCGGCGGCTCTTCCTCCTCGCCCTCGCCCTCGCCCTCGCCCTCGCCTTCGCCCTCGCCCTCCCCTTCGCCCTCGCCCTCGCCCTCGCCTTCGCCCTCGCCCTCGCCGATGCCTTCGATGTAGATGGCGCCGGACGTGGCTTTTACGTACACGTTCTGGCCATAAATGTTGGAGACGACGGCGTCTGTCAGTACCACCGGATAAGCGGGTTGCGAGGCGTCGGTCGCAACGTCAAAGGGCAGAAATGCCAAGACGCCGTTGCCGATAACGTTCTGGTTGAATCCCGCGATGATAAGGTAAAGCACTCCGGGGGAGGTCAATTCCAGGCTGGCGTTTTTGCCGGCGGCGGTCGCGGCGGGGCCAAGAAAATCTGCGGGCGTCAGCGATGCCACCGACAGCGCCAGGGGGTTGAACTGCACGGTGAACTGAACCGCGCCCACTTCCTCATAAGCTTCCGCGGTCAGGGTTACTTCAAGCACGACGTTTGTATCGCCCGTTTCGGCCGTGGCGTCGCTTACGTCCAGTTCGGCGGCCATCGCGGAAGAAGTTGCCGAGGCCATCGCGGCCGCGACAACTACGGCGAAGAGCCGGCGCCACCAGCGGCGGCGTCCGCCGACCATCACGATTCCGAGCAGCCCCAGGGCCAGAATGCCGCACCCGGCAATCCAGCCAAACCGGCGGTTCGCGGATTGCGGCGCGGCGCCGGGCACGGCGCCGGCGGATTGGTTGACTTTGAGTGAGACGGCATTGCCGACGGGGTCGGCGAGCAGGGCGTTCGACAGGGTCAGTTCCGGCGGGGATGCAGCGGCTTTAAAAGCGAGACTCGCCACGGCGCCGCCAATCATGGCTTTGTCGTTGACGCCGGCGACGACCACGCGGATTTTTCCCGGCTGCAACTTGTTTGCATTGGCGCTTTTTTCGGCGTCTTTTGCGGCGGGTCCGGCCGCAACGCCTGCGAACTCGAAGGCGGCCGCGTCAAAGCCCACGTCTACCTGCAGGGCGGCCACTTTCTCGCCGTCGCCCGGTTCCAGTACCAGGGCCACGGCCAAGGCGCCATCCGCCGCCCGTTCCGGTTCGGACAGGGCCAGCGTCGCCGCCCAGCAAGGCGAGCAAACAGCCCCCGCTAACAAAAGTGAAACCAACTGCCGGATCATGCGCTTCCTTTCCGGCTGTATTTTTCAGCGCGGGCTGCCTGGCGGGCAACTCGGGCCGTATTAACAGCGTTAGAGCCGCGCCACGTCGCGAACCAGCCGCCACAGCGGCGCGCACGCGTTCCTCAGCACCAGTACCAGGGCCAGGAGGCATGCGGCCGCCGGAATCAGCGACCGGCGGGTGGCGTAACGGCTAAAGTCAATATTATCAATACTTTCGGTGGCGGAATCCACCTGTTTGGCGCTTGCCGGCCCCACAACGGCGGGCGGTGGCAAGTTCATGCGTAGAGGAAACCTCCGTGCCAGGGCCATGCGCGACGTTCCGGCCTGCGGACCCCCGGATGCGGTTCCTGTTCGTGTATCGGGCTGCGGAATGCGCGAACGGGGATTTGCGGCGGCCGGCTGCGCCGTTTGGCGCGCAGTTGTGCGCGGCGGTATCCGGCTTGGCGCAACGTGCGAGCCGTAATTGGCGTACTGAGCGCCCCGGCTTGCACGCAATCCCGCAGCGGCGGCGCCGCCCGGATAAGCGCCGCGGCCGTGGCTTGTGCCGCCACTGCCGCCGTTCGCGTTCGCGGAATTTGCCGCCGGGCCGTAGCCGCCCGTCAAGTTGTCGAGCAGCGCCGGCATGAAGCCCGGCGAGACGGCCCCGGTCTTATCATCGGTAGCGGTATCCCGGTTTGCTGTGGCGGCGTCTCCCGTCGAGTCGGCATCGGCCGGCTTATACGCGCTGTCGCTGCTCGATTCGGCGCCATCATCCGCATCGGGTTCGGCAACAGGGGCCAGCGGGTTGCCGGCGGGATCGGAAAAAGCCGCGCCGGACAAGGCAAGCTGGGCCGCGCCCGCACTGCCATTCACCGGCTCGAGGTACACGTTCGCCACAACGCCCGAGCCCAACTGGTCCTGATTCATGCCCACTACGAGCACGCGCGCCGTGTCCTCGTCGTACATCGAGAAGACGACGGTTTTTCCCGCGTAATCGGCGGCCACTCCGGGTTGAATATCGACGACTCGAACGGCGGCCGGGTCGAAATCGATGTCGAACTGGATACCGGCCGCGTTTTCCGCGGAGTCCAGCACAACCGACACCGGGTACGCAACCAGGCCGTTTGACTGCGTCGGGGCATCCAGCACAATTGACGCGCCCATGAGGGCTGCCGCCGAAAGCACAAAGGCCACAACGCGGGCAGATCGCGCCACCCGGCGCGCTTTGTACGCCATGCCCTTTCTTTCGGTCGTCACGCTCACGCTCTCACCCATTCCTCAATGCGAGACCTGCAAGCCGCCGCGGCGCCGGCCACGGCCAGCATCGCCAACCCGGCGATCCACCACGGCGCCGCCGGCAAGGGCAACGCCGTCACCGCCAACAGGCAGCCGTCCGCTACGGCAGGCACCGGCAGGCCGTAGGCGTTGCAAAGCATCAACTCTTCGAGCGGCAGGGCGTAATCGCCTCCGGGCGTTCCGCAGCCCAGAATGAATGATACATTGGCGAGCACGCCGTCGGCCATGGTATTCATGTTCATGCCTGCCACCACCACGCGCACGCGGCCCGGCTCGAGCTCGGCCACCGCCACGTCCTTGGCGGCGGCATTCGCGGCTGGGCCGGCGGTCACGCCTGTCAGTACCATGACGTCCGGGTCGAACACGATATCCACCTGTGCCGCGGCGACGGTATCGCCTGGATCGTTAACCAGAGTCAACGGCAGGTTCACGGCCGTTGGAATGCCCACGGCAATATCTTTATCCTGCAATGCCAGGGTTGCGGCGCCTGCGCCGTTAGCGGCGAGGCATAAGGCAACTCCTGCAAGGGCCGTTCTCAGCAGCGTGCGCTGGACCATACCCGTTCCCTTTCTACGCGAATCGGTTGAGGGAGCGCCGACATTGCCGGCGCTCCCTCTCGTTCTTAAGCGTTTGGTTGCCGGTCATCCGCAATTACTGCGAGATGCGGTCCCTAACGCGCTCGCTGTCAGGTTCCCAGTCTTCGGCATCGGGCACGCCGTCGCAATCGCGGTCGCCGGCGTTGGGGCAGTCGGGGTCCTCGAAATTGGGGATGCCGTCGCCGTCGTTGTCTTCGGCGAAATTGGGGATACCGTCGCCGTCCGAATCCATGGGTCCGGGGACGCCGACTCTTCCGACGTGGTTTTCGATGAAGTCGGGGATTCCGTTTTCGTTTTCATCGACGATTTCGCGCGGCCCGATACCGCTCAACCACTGCGGCAACGCGCTGCGGATATGCGCCATGATGGCGTCGACATCCTGTTGCGGACTGGTAATCCCGTGCTCTTCCAGCCAGGGCGCGATCGCGTCGCGGATGCAGTCCAGCAGCGGCTCGACGAAGTCCGGAATTCCATTTTCGTTCTCGTCGGTCAGATCGGGTTCGACACCCTCTTCGAGCCAGGCTTGCACGCAGGGCCGGATCAGGTCGCGCAACCCGCCCAGTTCGATTGCGGGCGGCACGCCGGGCGCGCCTTCGCGCACGCGTTCGAGCAGGGGCTCGACGAAATCGGGAATGCCGTTTTCGTTCTCATCGGGCGCATCGATGCGGCCGGCCAGCTTGCCCAGCATCCGCTGTATGGTTTCGCGGATCTCGAGCCGGTTCTGCACGACATCGAGCAGGCCCAGGTTCAGTTCGCGCCGGCCAAGGTTCATCAGGGGCAGCATGCCGCCCTCGCCGCCGTCGCCCAGGCGCAGACGCATCGTCGCAAGCACTTTCACTTGCCACATACCGCCTTCGCCCTGCACGGCGCGGCACAGCATCAGGCCCCAGGCCGTGTGGGTCCGCAGCCGAAGCGTGAACTCGCCGGTTTCCGGGTCAACCTTGGCAATCGCGACGCGGCCTTGGTTCGAGACGGCCACCATGTAGAGGTTCTGGCCGTTGGGCAGGTTGATTTCACCGCGAACCCGCTGCACGAGCCCGCCGGTGCCGAGCACGGTGTTGATCATGTTCTGCACGTCGAGCACGTCAACGTCGAGGTTTTCGTCGAGGTCGGCGTCGGTGGTTTGCGGCATTCGCTGCAACGCCTGGGCGATCATCGCCTGAACGTCGAAAATGTTCAACTGGCCGTCCTGGTTGAGATCGCCCAGATACTGGCCTTGGGCGGCGGCGGGCAGGGCGAAGACACACGCCATCGCCACTACCGCCAGGTACAATCCACTTTTTCTTTCGTAGCTCATATCGTTTCCTCTCAAACGACTCTGTTGAGTCGCGTGTAGACTTTTGTTTTGCGGGGGCTGAACTTTGTATACAGCCGCCTCGCCAGAGACAGTAAAGCTACGAAAGGGTGGGAGGCGCGTGGGGGGTCAGGGTGAAGAGGTAACGTTGCGTTGAACAAGTCAGCACCCTCGGCGGCCCCGACAGGAGCCGCGCCATCCGGGGATGCACGGTCGACGGTTGCACAACGCTCACGACCTGAACAAGGGGCGCGCCCCACCCGAAGGCCGAAGCGGCCGTGCTTTTGGGTGCGGGGGCGTTGGCGGGCGCGGGAGCTTTTTCGGGTTGGGCTCCATTCACGCGGGCCAGCGTGTATTGCAGGTCGAGGACGTTGATTTTGCCGTCGCGGTTTGCGTCGGCTTGAGGGGCCGTTTTAAGGTCGGGAGATTTAACTACTTGTGATACCAGCAGTTGCGCGTCAAGGACATCGACTTGCCCGTCGCCGTTCACGTCCCCCTGAAGCGAAAGGAAGGCCGCAGGTCCCAAAGCCGCGGTTACGATGAGGCTTAACAAGACGGCGCGGATTGTAAATGTCTTCAAGCCCATATCCTTCCTCCGCGAATATACTACCACGAGCGGTTCCACCCGTCAAGGCGCATTTGCGCGCCGCAATGGCCTTACTTGTTGGCTAACAAAGACTTATCAATTTCGCGTGCCAAGCTTTTCAAGATTACTTCGCGAAGCCATCGAGCTGGGGCAGGATTTCGTAGATGCGGTCGACCGTGGCGTGTTGGCCTGGCTCGACGGACTCGACGTGGCCGTCCATGAATCCGACGGGCGCCTTCTTGTCGGGGTAGTTTTCGCGCCGCTGGAGAACCACGGGGATTGTTGCCGCGGCGGCGCTGTTGGCCTCGGGATCGGACGGTTTCGAGCTGCAGTAGATTTCGGCGCCTTTTCTGAGACGGACGAGCGTCTGGCCGGTGCCGGGCCTGACATAGTCCTTGTCGGGGACGAACCGGCCCTCGGCGAAGTCCTTGTACATATCCAGGTACAGGTCGACGTTCTGCGGCGAGCATACGGTGTAGCCGAGGTAGACGTAGTCGGCATCGTCGACGTCTTCGGACAGGTACTCCTCGCCGACGTCCATCGCCAGGTTGCCGGGCGTGAGGTCGAGGCGGGGATAAACCCCGTTGTCGTCGCTATACATCCGGCAGGCGGCCACGAGCCGGTCCAGGCCGATTGCCCCGGTTTCGCTGGCAGACGATGGCTTGCCCTCGCCCTCGCCCTTGCAACCCACAAAACCAGCCAAGCCCGCCAGGATGCAGGCACAAATCGTTGCGTAAGTCATGATTTTATTTTTCATGGGCCATATTCTGACATGGAAACTTTAGTCAAGTCAATGGTTTACGCACGCGCGGGACTTCCTCTTATTCCGCCTGCCGTGCCGGCGTTTCTGCGATTCGGTCAAATGACTTTTCGAATTTTTGCAGTTGGCCGGAGAATCGAAGGTCTATGACCTCGGAGGCGATTCCGGCGGTGTCGGCGATGATGGCAGTTCGTTTTTCCTATGTGGTTTCGTAAATACTGTGACGCATAAAGCAGCGATCGCATTGCTTTTCCATGCGTAATGGTATTTCTGAACATGTGTACTTAGTTTCCGATCAAACTGATGCCGTACGGCTTGACAGTGGCGGTTCCCGCGCCGGGTACCACCACCTCGGCGGGTTCGTCGTTGTAGTTGAGGACGGCGAACTTTCCGGTTTCGAGAGCGCTGACGTAGACCTCGTGCGGTTTTTCTGCGTTGAGCATTTGGAGCGTTCGGGTGTCGAGGTTTTTCATTTCGCGCAGGTGGTTCGCGATGAAGTCGGCGTAGCGGCTTGCGGGGACGCGGTCGCCGCGGTCGAAGATGACGCGGCCTTTGCCGGTTTCGCCCCGGAGCCAGCGATTGTAGACGGCGGGCTCGCCTTCGACGGTGATCAGGGGCATTGCGTGCCAGTACGGGTAGACTACCGTGCCGCCGCCGCGCACCCAGGCGTCGATTTTATCGAGCACCTCGGCCTCGACCACGTTGCTCCAGATGAACACGAGCGCCTTGTAACGCGGCAGCGCGCCGTCGAGGATCATGCGTTCGGAACAGAAGTCGAAATCGAGGTGCGCACGCAACGCGGCGGCCCGCTCGTTGAACGGGAACGCGTAGAGGTTTCGGAAGACGGCGTCGTCGAGTTTCGATTTGGTGTCGGGGTAGAGGACGGCGACGTCGATGACGGGCTCGGCCCGCTGGTCAAGGAGCGGGGCGAGTTTAAGCCACTGGTCCGTCCCCTGGTCGTTGTTCAGCAGGTTGCTTTCGTAGAAGAACAGGTGCCGGCCGTTGTTGACGAGGATGTTATAGATCCGGGCGGCGATTCCCCGGCCGCTGCCGTAGCCGGCGGGTTCGGAGCCGAACGGCACGCCGTAAAAGCGGGCGGCCGACGACAGCATGCGCGTGGCGTAGAAGTTTTGGGCGTAGCTGTCGGTTTCGTTGGTGCAGCGGATGCCGCCGCCGATTTTGGCCATGTTCGCGGCCTGATCGGTGAAATCGGTGCCGCTTTCGACGAACCCCCAGCCGCCGCTCGACTCGTAGATGGGCGTGTTCGGCAGGCCCTCGCGCGTCCACTCGGCGAACTGCGCACACCACCGGCTCATGGCGTCGATGTACCAGTCGACGAAATCCTTGCGTTTTCGCCGGGTCTCGGCGAACTGCGGTATGAACACGTCCACGTCGTCGAACGATGCGTAACCGGTTTCCCATGCCTTGTTGAGCGCGCCGATGTTGTTGTATTTCGCGCGGAGGAATTCGCGGAACCGGAGCACGGCGTGTTCGTCGCCGGCCCACCAGCCGATGTGGATGTGTTCGCGCTCGCCCTTGTAGCCCCAGTTGCCGCCGGCGGGGTATTGGGATTCGCCGAAGTTGCCGCTGGCGCCGAGCCGCACGCCGAGCAGCACGTCCATAGATTCGTAATGTTGGCCGAACGCATGCAAAAAGGCTTTAACGTAGGGGTTTTGGTTGTCGCAGAAGATCGATTGGATGTTGTTTCGCTTGCCGTGTTCGAGGCAGACAAACCCGACGTTCTGCGGGCTGTCGTGGTACCAATCCGGCAGCGCGTAGGCCGAACCGCCGATCAGCAGCGGCCACCAGCGAAGGCCGTACTGTTTTGCGGTGGCTGCGACGCCGTCGTAGAAGCGCCAGTCGTACTCGCCTTTGCGCGTCTCGACATTCCCCCACGCGACGTAACTCTCGACGGCGGTGAAGCCGAGCGCCCGCGCCACCGGGCACAGCTCGCGCATGCGCTCCTTCGCCGCGGGCAGGTCTTCGGGGGTTCCGATGCGCGCGCTTACGGTGGTGACGAGCTGCATGGGCCGATCAAGCACGACGCGCGGCTCAACGTTCGTTGACACTTGGGCTTTGGCCTTTTCGACCGCAGCTTCGTCGGGGCCGAAGAGAAGCGACACGCGCCGCAACGCCCGCACACCCTCGATCACGAGGTCCGTCCCGCCTTTCTGGCGGTGTTCGAAGCTGGGTGCGGCGAGGCTGAATACGGCGGTCCGCGGCTTTCGAGTGCCGAGGCAGGTGTAACCGGCGAGCGGCGCGGCGTGGGTGTAAGGGGGGTCGTCGCCGATCCGTTTGTCCGTGGGTTGTTCGCCGTTGTCATAGCGCACGCCGATCAGGCCGATGGACGTGTCGAGATGCTCGACCACGAGCGTGGCCTGTTGGACGTTTTCCGGCGCCTCGGTGTTTACACGAAAGCGCAGGCCGGCGCGCTGGAACCAGTCCGGGTTTTCGGGACCACCGACGACGGACACGCCGTCGACTACATTCCATCGGCACGGGGCCGTGGGATCTTCCACAAGCGCGAGGTGTTTTGCTTCCTCGCCGACGGTGTATTCAATCGCTTCTTGCGCTGCACAGGCGAACGCGGTCAACGCGCCGATTGTAATAAGAAATGCTGAAAGCTTCATGCTGCCTCCGGTTTTTTGTCCCGGGGCGAGTATAAAGGAAAAGAACCTTCTCTGGAAACGGCCGGCATGGAGAAAAAGGAGCGGGCGCCTCGGGCGGGCGTTCCTGCTATGCGGCGGCCTCTTCCTCTTGAGGTTCTTCCTGTGCGGCGGCTGTGCGCGGCAGACTCCGCAGGAGAGTGAGGTCGGCCCAGTACAGGAGCAGGAGATAGTACAGGTTCAGCTCGCGGAATTCCGAGAGGTTTTTGCTCATCGATCCCAACTCGCGCGCGACGTTTCCGGATGCCTGGGCGAGCGCGACGGCCGATTCCTCCCAATCGCCCAAGGCGTGAGTCAGAAGAGACAGGCAGCCCATGGCCACGACGGTTAAGATGGCATACCTGTACGGCGTGATGTACAAAAGCCAGGGCTTTCTTATTTTTCCCGAAAAGACCGGCAGAAGCACGAAGAAAAGCACCAACAGGACGTCGCTCGCGGCCTTGAACAGCTTGTTCAGTCCGGCCTGGTTGTGAATGTTTGCCGGTTCGCGCGTCCAATCGGTTTTTTCCAGCAGTTCCGCAGGCCACTGCGAGGCAGGCTGAAACCACTGAAGGTTTTGCTCGCTGCCGAGGTAGGCTCTGAGGTGGAAGCCGTGATCGATTTCTTCCAAGACGACGAACACAATGCAGAGAAATGCCAACGCCCACGCCGCCTTCTCGATCCGGCGAGGTTTTCGGAAAATGCCAATTAAAGCGAGCCCCGCCAACAGGAGCAGAATCAGGTTCTGGAGGTTTTCGAGAACTCCAAATTCGCGCCAGGCGTCCGGCGGCAACGGCGGCAGTTTCGGGCTGACAATCCGTTGTAGCGCAAGGTTCCCGGAAAAATACATCGCCAAGAGGATTACGTTCACCACGACAGGCAATACGACGTACAAAAGTACTTTCCGACCGCGACTGCTCAAATACATGCCGGCATATTAGCAGGCAAGTCTTGCGAGATCCATTCGGCGGCGACAGTTCCTTTTTTTGTTGCAGTTTATCCGCCACGGTTGCCGGGCTCCCGCAGGAACATGCCCCGGTCGATCATGACGCCCCGCACACTTAACGGCAGGCCCAGCGCCCAGCGGCGCCGGTTGATCAGGTCGAGGAACGCGTCCATTCGGTAGACGGTCTTGTTGAGGAGCTTGTTGCGGTGGTTGGCGAGCCAGCCGCGGCGTTCGTTGACGTACTGGCGGACCCATCGGCGCTGGCCGATATCTTCCGGCGTGCCGGCGCGGGCGTTGACGCGGTCGCGGATGCGAATCCAGGAGCCGTGAACCCTGCTGTCGTACACGACGGCGACGCCGAGTGCGTCGGTAATGCCGAGGGCGTCGGCGGCACGTTGGGCGGGCTGCCAGTAGGCGCCATCGAAGAACCGGTCTTGCACGCGGTGCATCACGGGGTCGGCGGCGGTCTTTTGCAACGCCTGGTGCAGCGCGCGGTCCTCGTTGAGGGTTGGGTCTTTTTGCCGGAGGCGGTTGAGGTAGGCCTCCAGGTTCCGGGCGAACCGCGCCGACTCCGATTGGCAGTACGCGTCGATCAGCTTGTAGAGATTGCCGCTGTTCAGGGTTGTCTGCGACCGGCCGAATGTGAGGCCGCCGGTATCGCCGGGGAGGACAGTGACTTTAGCGTAATCGCCCAGGGCCTTGCCGGTTTCGAAGATGTTGACGATGGCCTGTGCCGTCTTTTTTTGCAGTTCCGTTAGCATGGCGTCACCCCTTGGTTTTCACCTTGGCTTTGATCAAGTGCCTGTATTTATATAGCTTCGGCGGGTGCCGTTTTTTGGGGTTCGAACGGGACGGTTTTGGAGGTGGATTTTGCGAAACAAGGGGTAATTGGTTTACAGAATGGCCTGCTGTAATACGAAAAGAGCTAATAATTAACCACAAAGAACGCAAAGAACACAAAGGAGAGATTTTTTTTGGCTTTTTTTACATGGGACGGATGGGACGGATGAAGTGGTTGAGCGCTCAGTCTTCGGCGGGGGTTAATCAGGTTTTGGCGTGGCGCAGGAGTAAGAGGGTTATGAGGATGGCGCTGCCGATGACGTAGACGGTGTAACAGGTCAGGAGGACCTTGTTGGAGAGGGCGAGTTGGGGCGGGATGCTGATGGCGAAGCCGATGACGATTATGAGGCCGATAATGCCGAACATCGGCCAGGCGGGTATCGGTTTGGCGTTTTCGGCGGGCATTTTCCGGGAAAGGGGTATGGCGGCCAGGGAGACGAGAAGCATGCCGCCGAGTACGAGTAGGGCCGAGAGGTCGGGGAGTTCGGCGATGTCGAGTTTGTGCAGCCGGCGGAACCCTTCGTATCCGCCCATCAGGATCTGGGCGAGCCCGATGACGATTGGAATGCCGGCGGCGGCGATTTGGCGGCCGGGGTTGAGGGGTTTGGGCGTCTCGCGGAGGGGCCGGTTGAACAGATAGAAGGCGAGGCCGAACGCGAGGCCGCCGCCGAGGCCGATGGTCATTTCCCAGTTTTTCCACCAGCCGATCGGTATGCCGGTACGGTACATGGTGTGCCAGTATCCGCCGGCGCTGAAGGGGATGGCGAAGCCGAGGCCCATCACGAGCATGACGCCGACGGCGCGCCAGTCTTTGCGGGCGATTTCGAAGGCGAGGAATCCGAGAAAGAGTCCGACGTGGGGTGCGATGTTGCGGATCGAGTTGACGGCCCGGATGCATGTGGCGTTTTCTTTGACCTGGTAGATTCCTTCGCCGTAGAAGGGCAGGAACCATTGGGGGAATACGCGGACAACGACGCCGGCCAGAACGGCGCCGGCAATGCCCGCGGCAATCCGGCCGGCCCAGCCGTGCCAGCGGAGGGGCCGTTTCGGGGCGCACCAGGCGAGGAACGCGCCGGGGATGCCGCCCCAGTGGAGGCCGCAAATAAACAGCATGGCGTAGCCGGTCCAGGCGCCGACCTCGCGGATGCCGTCGGGGTGGTCGAGATAGAACTCCCCCTTGACCCAGCCGTTGTACACGCCGTAGCCGGTGAACCCGCCGAACGCGATGCCAAACGCGATGGCGGCGATGGCTCCGGCGTGGCCGTAGGGGCGGAAGCGTTCGGCGCCGTCGAGCCGGCTGAATCCGTACCACAGGATTGCCCAGCCGAGCCCGGCGAGGATGCCGCCTTGCTCGCCGCCGAATCCGCCGGTGCCGCGTATGGCCCAGAAAAACGCGCCCATCAGGCCCATGACGGCGGCGATCATTGCATAGTCGGCGTTGCGCAAGCGGGATTCGGCGATTGGCATAGCGGCTCCTTTCGTTTTTCCGGCGGTTATGTTGCCATAAATGACGCCGGGTGGGCAAAGGAGGAACTGCGTGCGGAGGAACTGCGTGCGGAGGAAAAGCGTGCGGAGGAAAAGCGTGCGGAGGAAAAGCGTGGGGAGGAAAAGCGTGCGGAGGAAAAGCGTGCGAAGGAAAAGCGTGCGGAGAAACTGCGTGCGAAGGAAAAGCGTGCGGAGGAAAAGCGTGCGAAGGTAAAGCGTGCGGAGGAAGGGCGTGGGGAGGAACTGCGTGGGGAGGAACTGCGTGCGGAGGAAGGGTTTGGGGAGTCTAAGCGGCTTTTTTGACGTGGAAGCGATGGGGGGCTATTCTGGCCGGGGAGGGAAACTTCCAATGACGGCATTACTGATCCTGATGGTAGCGGTGGCGGCGGATGCGGGGCCGGCGCAATATGGCGAGTTTACGGTGCCGGGTTTTGTTGCGGTGGTTGGCGACAACGGCGTTCTGGGCGAACACCGGGCGTGTTACAACGGGCTTTTCAGCCTGGTAGCGTCGGGGAAGGACGAGTCGCCGTTTGTTCCGTTTTACGCGGGGGTGAACCTGGAGCATTATTTCGACGCGCGGCCGCGGCCGGACGACCGGCTGGTGTTTTTCGAGCCGCGGAACGCGCCGATGGCGTTTACGAAGATCGACGGGCGGACGGCGGAACTTTACCAGCCGGAAACGCCGGCGTACGGGGTGGAGAGCCGGATGCGCTTTACGTTCAGGGAGCCGCACTACGTGGACGCGGAGTTTACGTGCACGCCGCATAAGGAGTTGCGCGGCGGGTTCCTGGGGTGTTTCTTTGCGTCGTACATCAACGCGCCGGAAGACAAGAGCATGTACTTTCTGGCGGCGGGCTCGACGCTGGACTCGCCGAGGTGGGTCCAGTTCTGCACGCAGCAGCACGATCGGGACAGCACGGTGATGTGGGAGAAGGACGCGATGCCGGTCGAGTTCGAGCCGGGCGGGTCGACGCTGTACAACTGCATCTCGCCGCTGCGGTATTCGGAGCCGTTCTTTTACGGCCGCTGGCGCGACACCGTGCTGATTTATATCTTTGAGCGGGGCGCGCCGATCCGGTTTGCGCATTCGCCGTCCGGCGGCGGAAATACGCCCGACGGCACCGATACAAATCCGGCGTGGGATTTCCAGTTCTTTGCGCCGGACGCGGAGCTCGGGCGTGAGTACGGCTTTAAGATGCGGCTGGTGTTCAAACCCTGGGCCGGGCGGGCTGACGTGCTGAGCGAAGTGCGGCGGTATTGGAAAGAGGATTAGCGAGGAGACTCATGCGATGAGACTGCAAGTATGGCCGGTTGTTCTGCTGGCGCTGGTGTTTTGCGCGACGGCGGCGGCGGAGGACGGAGCGTTTCGGGCGGGTTTTGCGCGGGTGGATATTACGCCGGAGGCGGGGGCGCAGATTCCGGGCGGGTTCAGCAAAAAGCTGGCGGAAGGGGTGCACGATCCGCTGTATGCCGAGGCGGCGGTGTTTACCAATGGCGAGGTTGAGCTGGCGATCGTGGGGGTGGACGCGCTGTTTGCGCCGGACGATATCGTGGCGGAGGCTCGGGATTTGGCGGAGCAGGCGTGCGGGATGCCGGGCGCGCATATTCTGATCGGCGCGAGCCATACGCACAGCGGCGGGCCGACCTCGGACTGCCTGGGCAGCGAACGCGACCCCGCGTATTGCCGGCGGGTCGCCGAAGCCGTGGCCAAGGCGGTCGCTGACGCGCACCGGGCGGCGGTTCCGGCGCGGCTGGGTGTGGGGGTCGGGCACGAGGCGTCGGTGAGCTTCAACCGGCGGTTCAAAATGAAAGACGGCACGGAGCGGACGCATCCCGGCAAGATGAACCCGGACATCGTCGAGCCCGCGGGGCCGATGGACCCGGAGGTGGCCGTGATCGCGGTTGAGAATGCCGAGGGCGAGCTGATCGGTTGCGTCGTGAATCACGCGCTGCACGGCACGGTCGTGGGCGGGCGCACGTTTTCGGCGGACTGGATCGGCTACATGCGGGAGACGGTCCGCGGCGGCGTGGGGAAAGACATCGGGGTGGTGTTTTTGAACGGGGCGTGCGGCGACGTGACGCAGATTGACAATCGCAGCCCCCGGAAAGCGGCGTTCGGCGAGGCGTGGGGGCGGCGGATCGGCATGATCCTCGGGGCCGAGGCGCTGAAGGTGATCGCGCGGATGGAATACAGCGGCGACGTGCCGATGGGCGTGGCGGCCGAGCGGGTCGAGATGCCGATCCGCGATTTGGCGGAATCGGACGAGGCGCTGGTGGCGCGGGAGTCGCCGGCGTCGGGGCTGGGATCGAGCCAGGAGGAGGCGTACCTGCGCGAGGCGGCGATGGTGCGCGAGATGAAAGCGAAATCGCCGACGGTTCCGGTGGAGATTCAGGCGATGCGCGTCGGGCCGGCGGGGATCGCGACGAATCCGACGGAGTATTTTTGCCGGCTGGGGCTGGATATCAAGGAGGGTTCGCCGTGGGATGTGACGCTGGTGGCGACGATGTCGAACGGTTACGCCGGGTATTGCCCGACGAAGGAAGCTTTCGAGGGCGGCGGTTACGAGGTGCGGACGGCCCGGAGCAGTTTTCTTGCGCCCGGAACGGGCGAGCGGATGGCGGAAGCGGCGGTGAAGCTGCTGAATGAACTGAAGGCCGCTGAGTAAGTGCGGGATAACTGGAGAATGGACATGAGAGGCGATATTTCACGGCGGATGTTTTTGGGCGGGACGCTTGCGGGGGTGGCTTTGGGGGCGGGGGCTGCGGAGGAGAAGCCCATCCAGGGTTTCGACGAGACGGCGAGCAACACGGACAAGACGGCGAAGTGGGAGGCGGTGTCGGACCGGAAGATCCGGGTGGGCATTGTCGGCTACGGGGTGTGCCGGTTCGGTGCGGCGTTCGGATTCCAGGACCACCCGAACGTCGAGGTGGTTGCGGTGAGCGATTTGGTTCCGGAGCGCTGCAAGGCGCTGGCGGACGTCTGCCGGTGTCCGAAGACGTATCCGTCGCTCGAAGAGCTGGTCAAAGACCCGTCGATCGAGGCGGTGTTCGTTGCGACGGACGCGCCGAGCCATGCGCGGCATTGCATCGACGCGCTGGAGCACGGCAAGCACGTGGCGAGCGCGGTGCCGGCGGTGTTCGGTTCGCTCGAGGACGCGGACGCGCTGTTTGAAGCGGTGAAATCGTCCGGGTTGAACTACACCATGTTCGAGACTTCCGCCTTCCGCGACGACTGCTATGCGATGCGGCAGGTTTACAACGCGGGCGGGTTCGGCGAGTTGGTCTATGCGGAGGGCGAGTATTACCATTACATGGAAGAGCCGATCGATTCGTACAAGGGCTGGCGGATCGGCCTGCCGCCGCAGTACTACCCGACGCATTCGAACGCTTACCACACCTGCGTGACCGGCGGGGCGTTCACCGAGGTGTCGTGCATGGGCATGCCGAGCGTCATCGAGCACCTGAAGCCGGGGAATAACCGGTACGGGAACCCGTTTGGGACGGAGGTCGCGTTGTTCCGCACGAGCGAGGGCGGTACGGCGCGGATGGCGGTGAGCTGGGACACGCCCGGCTACCACGGCGAGATTGGCCGGGTGCGCGGGCAGAAAGGGTCGATGCGGGGCACGAAGTTCGAGGGCGTCGGGGATGTCTCGGGCGTCAAGCTGCAAAAACCCCCGTTGCCGCCGGGCGTGGCCGCGGGCGGGCACGGCGGCTCGCACGGGTATTTGACCGAGGAGTTCGTGACCTCGATCTTGCAGGCGCGCAAGCCGCTGGTGGATATCGCGTGGTCGCTGAACATGACGGTGGGGGGGATCGTTGCGCATCAGTCGGCGTTGAAAGACGGGGAACTGATGAAGATTCCGCGGTATGAGTTGAAGGATGAAGGATGAAGCGGTCGGCGGTGCGTGGGCTTGCAGTGAAGGTTGGGGATTGTTCTTTGCTCCCGGGTTGGCGGCGCAAGTATACTTCGATAGACGCTTTTGAATTCACAGACTTGTAAAGGAGGCGCCGTGTTTAAAGGACTCGGACAGCTCGGCAACCTGCAAAACATGCTCCAGCAGGCCCGAAACATGAAAGAAAACATCGAAGAACTCAAGGAAAAACTGGCCGACGAGCGTGTCGAGGCGTCGGCGGGCGGCGGGATGGTGAACGTCACGATGAACGGGAAGTTCGAAATCGTCGACGTCAAGATCGATCCCGAGGTTATTAACAAAGACGATCCCGAAATGCTTGAGACGCTCGTGCGGGCGGCGATGAACGATGCGGTCCGCAAGGTGCAGGAACTCGTCAAGGCCAAAATGACCGAACTCACCGGCGGGATCGATATTCCGGGGCTGACTTAGGTGCGCGCGGTCTTTTTCGGAACTCCGGAACTGGCCGTGCCGCCGTTGGAGGTCGTGGCGGGCCGGCACCAACTGGTTGCGGTCGTTTGCCAGCCGGACAAACCGCAGGGCCGCAGCAAGCGGCTTGTGGCGCCGCCCACTAAGGTTTGGGCGGAAGCGCACGGTGTTCCGGTGGCGCAGCCGAAGGCGCTCAACGACGGGCGGTTCGAGGCGTGGCTGCGTGAACAGCGGCCGGACGTTTGCCCGCTGGTGGCGTATGGGCGCATCCTGAAACAGCCCATCCTCGACGTCCCCCCGCACGGGTTTATCAACCTCCACCCCTCGTTGCTGCCCGAATACCGTGGGCCGTCGCCGATCCAGACGGCCATACTCGAGGGCCGGACGCGCACCGGTGTTACGGTCATGCGGCTCGACGCCGGGATGGACACGGGCGACATCATTTTGCAGAAGGAGATGGAGATTTTGCCGGACGACACGACGCTGTCGCTGTCGGAACGGGTTGCGGAACTGGGGGCGGCGCTGCTGGTGGAGGCGCTGGATTTGATCGAGCAGGGCCGGACGACGTTCACGCCGCAGGACCACGGCCGCGCGACCGTCACGCGGATGTACACGAAGGAAGACGGCCGGATCCGCTGGGAGTTGCCGGCGCGGCAGATTGATAACCTGGTGCGGGCGGCCGTGCCGTGGCCGGTGGCTCATTGCCGGTTTCGCGGCGAGGTGGTGCGGATTCATAAGACCGAGCCTGTCGAGGAACCGGCGGATGCGGCGCCAGGGACGGTGACGCGGGTGGAGAAGGACCGGGTGGTGGCGGCGGCGGGGGAAGGGCAACTGGCGATTCTGGAGATCCAGGCGCCTGGGAAGAAGCCGATGGCGATGGCGGATTATTTGCGGGGGCACGAGGTGAAACTGGGGGAGCGGTTTGAGGATGTTGGGTAGGAGAAAAGGACGGAAAGGACATAAAGGACATAAAAAATGGCTCACCCGGGGTCAGCAACTGTACCGCGGGGATTGCGCCGACCGGGGACGGTCGGTCGTCGGCGTTCCGCTATCGCTCCACCGCCTCCTCGCAATGACAGGTGGAGGATCGGGATTGCGTTCATGTTCTTTTCGGGAATCGCTGCCGGAGGCGGTGGGGGGCTTGCAATGACAGGTGGGGGAATTGGGGCCGGGCCCAAATTGAGCGGTTTTTTATGTCGTTTATGTCCTTTTGGTCCTTTATTTGATCCATGAAACACGACATCGACATAGTGCGGAACGCGGCGGTTGACGTGCTTTTGCGCGTCTTCTACGGCGGGGCGTATCTGAACATCGCGCTGGACAACGCGATCCGCAAATCCAAGCCCAGCGAGCGGGGCCGGCGGTTTTTGACGCAGCTCGTTTACGGGACGGTGCGGCACAAGACGCTGTGCGACCACGTGCTGGCAGGCCGGTTGCATCAGCCGCTCGACCAGTTGCCGCGGCCGGTGCTGGCGGTGCTGCGGATGGGCGTGTTCCAGGCGCTGTTCCTGGACGGGGTGACGTTTCCGGCGATGGTTCACACGAGCGTGGAGCTTGCGCGGTACCGGGGGCACGCGGGCATGGCGCGGGTGGCGAACGCGGTTTTGCGGCGGGTCCCGAAGACGCTGGGCGAGGTATCGCTGCCGCCGCGGGATGAAGACTTCGCAGGCCATCTCGCCGTCCGCTATTCGATACCGGAGTGGCTCGTGCGGCGTTGGATCGAGGAGTTCGGCGAGGCGGGCGCCGAAACGGTCTGCGCGGCGTCCAACACCGAGGGGCCCGTTACGATCCGCGTCAACACGATGCGGACGAGCGTGGAGGCGATGCTGGGCGTGTTCAACGAAAAGGAACCGCGAGCCGTCAAGCGGACGCCTGTGCCGGAAGAATTGACCCTGCTCGGGGGGTTGCCGCCGGCGCGGTCAAAACGGTTTGCGGAAGGCGATTTTTTTGTGCAGGACGCGGCATCGATGCTTCCGCCGCATTTGCTTCAGCCGCACTCGGGCGAGCGGGTGCTCGACCTCAGCGCGGCGCCTGGGGGCAAGTCGACGCACATCGCGCAGCTCACGGGCGACGCCGCACACGTGTTCGCCGCCGACATCCACCCGCGGAAGCTGGGGCTGGTGTGCAAGAATGCGGCGCGCCTCGGGCTGGAGCATGTTTATCCGGTTTGCGGCGACGGGAGGCTGGCGCCGTTTCGGGGCGGGTTCGACCGGGTGCTGGTGGACGCGCCGTGCAGCGGTCTTGGGACGTTGCGGCGGCACCCCGACCTGAAATGGCGAATCGAGCCGGGCGATATCGAGCGGCTCGCGGCCCTGCAGGTGGAACTTTTGCGATCGGCGGTGGATCTCTGTAAAAATGACGGCCTTGTTGTTTACTCCGTCTGCACGTTCACGCCGGCCGAAACAACCGGCGTGGCGGATGCCGTTATACAATCGGGCAACGTATCGCCCGAAGAAGGTCCGGAATGGCTCAGCCAGTGGCAAATAAGCCCGGGACAGTACAGGATCCTGCCCGAAAACGAGGGGTTGGACGGGTTCTACTTGATTCGATTGCGGAAGCGGCGCTGAACTTCGTCCTGTTTGTGTTTCTTTTTTTGTGGTGGTGCGCGCGCTGGTCGCTTGCGACGGCGTTTTTTTTGGCGGTGATGGCGGGCGCGGGCTACTACGTGTTCCTGGAATCGCTGAAGGGGGGCGCGTACGTCGAGGTGCCCGATATCACGATGCGGCCCATCACGGAAGCGTCGTACATTCTCGCCGAACAGGGCCTTGAAGTTCCCAAGCCCAAGACGGTGGTCGACGAGCAGGTGCCGAAGTATTACGTCATTTCGCAGCGGCCCGTTCCGGGCAAAGTGGTGCGTACGGGCCGGAAAGTATTTCTCACCGTGAGCGCCGGAACCGAATCGATCGCGCCGCCCAACCTGATCGACAAGCCGCTGGCGAAAGCCGAGGAAGAGCTGCGGCGCACGTCGTTCGCGCTGGGGACGGTCGCGCGGGTGCCGGACGATTCGCCGCGCGACACCGTGCTGGCACAGGACCCGTCGCCGACGCGTCTGGTTTCGAGCGCGACGCGGATCAACCTGCTGTGCAGCGACGGGATGAGCGCGACGCGGCTGGCGTTTATCATGCCGGACCTGGTGGGGATGCCCGTGGATGAAGTGGATGGGGTGCTCGCGCCGTACCAAATTCACGCCAAGCCGAATCCCGTCGAGATTCCGGGCCAGCCGTTTGACGTGGTGCTCGATCAGCGGCCGGCGGCGGGGACGCTGGTGCAGGAAGGCGACGTGGTGACGTACGACGTTTATGCGTCGGGCTCCGTGGAACTTCCGGATCCGTACCGTCACGTCCGGATCACGTATGTGGTGCCGTACAGCTGGTTCGAGCGCGAGGTGCGGCTGGACGTGATCGACCGGAACGGATCGCGGGCGACGGCATTCCCGCGGGAACGCGATTATGTGAACGGCATGCCGCCCAAGTTCCGGTCGGGGGATAAAATAACGTTCCCGACTTTGTCGTTTATCGAGAAGATGACGGCGGAAGTATACTTGGACGGGCAACTCGCTCAAACCTACTCGTACGATGGCGACAAAGAGCCCGTCATTACCCAGTACACCGTGCAGTAGGGTTGGAGGCGGATAACGCAGAAGAAGTGCTGAAGCCTTTGGAGAAGGACGCTAAAGCGCCCTCTTAGTTTATCAGACGCCACGAACACCCCGGCTGAAGCCGGGTGCAAAGAGGAGCCTGCTAAAGCAGGCTGAGCAGATAACGGAGTCTGTTGAAGCAGGCTGAGCGGACGGCTCGAGTCTGCCAAAGCAATGAGCAGACAGCGGAGTCTGTTGAAGTAGGCTGAGCGGACGGCTCGAGTCTGCCAAAGCAGTGAGCAGACAGCGGAGTCTGTTGAAGCAGGCTGAGTGGACGGCTCGAGTCTGCTAAAGCAGTGAGCAGACAGCGGAGTCTGTTGAAGTAGGCTGAGCGGACGGCTCGAGTCTGCTAAAGCAGTGAGCAGACAGCGGAGTCTGTTGAAGTAGGCTGAGCGGACGGCTCGAGTCTGCTAAAGCAGTGAGCAGACAGCGGAGTCTGTTGAAGTAGGCTGAGCGGACGGCTCGAGTCTGCTAAAGCAGGCTGAGCGGACGGCCGTTGGCCGCTCGTTCATTGGCCGCTCTGGCTGTTCGGCTGGAGCCTTAAGTCTGTGGTCAGTTAACTTTAGGCGATGCCAGAGCTTTTGAAGAACACGAGTCAACAAGCGGAAGACAGGAACATGGGTACACCAAAAATCAAGATCGCGCCGTCGATTCTGGCGAGTGATTTCAGCCGGCTGGGTGAGCAGATTCGCGAGGTTATCGATAGCGGCGCGGATTGGATTCACGTCGACGTGATGGACGGCCATTTCACGCCGAACATTACCATTGGCCCGCCGGTGGTGGCGGCGTTGCGGCAACATTCGACGGTGCCGATGGACGTGCACCTGATGATTTCCGAGCCGGAGCGGTATGTGGAGGATTTCGCCAATGCGGGGGCGGATATTCTTACGTTTCACGCCGAGACCTGCCGCCATCCGCATCGCCTGATTGGAAAGATCAAGGACCTCGGCTGCCAGGCGGGTGTCGTGCTCAACCCCGGCACCAGCGAGGATGAAATCGAGTTCCTGGTGGACGCGGTGGACCTGGTGCTGGTGATGACGGTCAACCCCGGTTTCGGGGGGCAGGCGTTTATTCCCGAGATGCTGCGCAAGATCGTGAACGTGCGCGCCATGCTGGGCGACAAGGACCTGGAAGTGGACGGGGGCATTGACGCGGGCACCGCGCGCGAGGTGATCGAAGCCGGGGCCAACGTGCTTGTGGCGGGATCTTATATTTTCGGGGCCGATTCGTACATGCAGGCCATCGACTCGCTCCGCGCGGGTTGAACCTATAGAAAGGTTGTACGAAAAAAGCGGGGACTGCTTCAGGTTCGTCCCCGCTTTTCGTTAACGTCAACTGTGCCGGACTTAATCAGCCGTAGTACTCGTCGAAGTATTTTTGTGCGGCCACGACGGCGTGGCGCACCATATCTTCGGCTTTGGCGGCTTCGCGCGCGGCGAGCAGATCCATCAGGGCCTTCTCATCCAGTTCGTCGGCGGCTTTTGCGCATGCTTCCCAGCTCAACACGCTGCGGATGACTCGGTCGACGGCCTGTTCGGCGTTGTCGTAGGGGCGTGGCTGCATGTCGTGGCCTTTCCAGCGCGCGTAGCCGGCGTTGCGCACGAGGCCGGCGATGGCGACGTTGAATCCGTTGACGCGGCAGCCGTGGTCGATATCGAATTTGCCTGGCCCGCCGAGAATGATGCCGTCGTTGTAGCCCTGGCTGTTGAGGTGCATGTGCATGACGGCGGCGTTGTCGATTTCCTCGACGGTGTCGTACACGTGATCGAGCCCGATCATTTCGGAGTGGCCGAATTCCTTGTTGACGCCGTTGCGCGCGCGGGGCACGCCGAACTCTTCTTCGAGCTTGCGCCAGAACAGGATGGCGCTGGCAACGGTTGGGATGAGCATGGCGGGATGGCCTTCGTTGGGTTTGGGCTCGAACGCGAACCGCAGCGCGCCGCCTTTTTTTTCTTCGTACTTGCACAGGCCGGCGATGCTTTCTTTGAGGTTCTGGTACATTTGCCGGACGCCGATGGTGGCCATGTCGTAGCCGTACGAGCCGTTCCACAGAACGCACGAGGGGGCGAGAGCCCCGTCGGGGTGCCAGGCTTTTTTGAGCGGCCCGTAGGCGAGGTCGACGGATCGGGCGGCGAAATCTTCGGCGGCTTTTCGCTCGTTGGGATCGAGGGATGCGGGGCCGCCGTAGGCGAAATGGGCGTGCGCGCCGGGCGTAATCAGGGCGAGGTGGATACCCGTGTCGACGAGGGCGTCGGCGACTTCCGCGGCGTTTTTCTCGTCAACCTCGGCGTCGTAATGCAGCTCGATTCCCAGCTTGACGTGATCGGGCATCCGCGGCCGGATCTTTTCGGCGGTGAGCCGGATCATATCGGCGGAAGAAAAGTTTCCGCCGTACTCGGGCCGGATGTCGTCGGGGACGAAGCCTCCCTTGCCGGGGTTAAACGTCCAACGGCAAATGCTGTGGTATGAAATGTTCTTGTTGCTCATGAGTTTCTCCTTACTTCACTTTTGAGGTTCAACGATAACTTTCAGCGATTCTTCCTCCCCTTCCGTCATCAAGCTAAACCCCTTCTGGGTTTCAGCAAGCGGCAGCCGGTGGGTAATCATCCGATCGACCGGCAGGCGGCCGGCCGCCAGCAGTTCAATAGCCACCTGGGCGTCATATGGGCTGTTTGCATACGACGGCAAAACGCGAATACCGTTGCGCCAGAAGTCGTTGAGCGGAATCGGCAGCTGGACGCCGGGATCGGTGGTGGCGAAACAGAGCACGGTCCCCGCCCGCTCGACCGATTTCAACGCCTGCTGAAAGGCGCTTAACGCGCCCGTGCACACGATTACGAGGTCGGCGGGCCGGCCGCCGTTGGCCTCGCGAATGCGGGCCGGCACGTCGTCGCGCGCATCGAACGCGGCGTCCGCGCCGAATTCTTTGGCTTTTTCGAGCTTATAGGGGCTGACATCGGTGGCGATGATGCGTGTGGCGCCGGTGGTTTTGGCCAGCATGACATGCAGCAGGCCGCTGATCCCGCTGCCGAGGACGGCCACGCTCTGGCCGGGCCGGAAGTCCGCCACGCGTTGGCCGCGGATAACGCAGGCCAGCGGTTCGATGAAGGCGGCCTGCTCGTAGGACATATTGTCGGGCAGGACGAACGTGCCGCGGTCCACGTTTATCGCGGGTATGCGGACATATTCGGCAAAGCCGCCGGGGTCGAAATTGGTGGTGTGGAGTGTTTCGCACACGGTGTGGTTGCCGTTGAGGCAGTGGCGGCACGTGTTGCAGGGTACGTGGTGCGACACGAACACGCGCTGGCCCGGGCGGAATCGCGTTACGTTCTCGCCGGTTTCGGCAATGTCGCCGGCAATTTCATGGCCCAGCACGATGGGGGCCTTCTTTATGCGGTACCACTCGAGCACGTCGCTGCCGCAAATGCCGCTGGCAATGATTTTCACCAGCATTTCGCCGGGCCCAATTTTTGGGACGGGCATTTCCTCGATGCGGACGTCACTGTTGCGGTAATACATCGCAACGCGCATGCGTCAGGACTCCTGCTCAGGTTTGACCACCAGGTAGCCGTGCTTGATCAGCCAATGGTGGAAATCGTAGGTAGTGTGGATGCACCGCGATGTACAGATCGACCGGATGTCTTCGAAGTCCGGGCTGTTCCGGTCGGTTTTATCCAGCAGCACCTGCACCGGGCACCGCACATCCTTGCAATAAGTCCGCCGCTCGTAATCGACATACCCCGGCATAGCCATTTTTATTACCTCCTCGCGTTGAATCTAAAGTAGCACAAAGTTGCGTGCGAGCTAAAGCCGTTTGGGTTGCTGATTTCATAAGCCTTGATAAGCCTTGGGACACGCGGCAATATGGCGCGCCTACTTTTGGCGAAAATTTTAGTGCGTGTTCATAAATTCTGCGGCATTTCTGCGAAATGGGGATCTTAGTACGTGATTTCGTGGATACTGTTACGTACAAAACATTGATCGCCGCAGTAGGCCGACTTCGCCGAAGTCGGCCTCAACGCCCGTAGCTTGGGTTGGTAGTAAAGCGTGACAAGTGCGACAAGCCATAATTGTGAGGTGATCCTGGTGAACGACGGCTGGAAGGATCCAGATGCTGAGTCCGGAAAGGCCGACTTCGGCGAAGTCGGCCTACTGCGGCGGGCACTGCTTTTCCATACGTAATGGTATTTCTGAACATGTTGACTTAGTGCAAAAAATCGCTGAGGCGATAAAAACAGAGGTTTGGGCACGCGGCAATATGGCGCGCCTACTTTTGGTGCAAACCCTGGCCGGGCAATTTAGAAGAGGCTTCCAGCCTCTTGGTTTATAAAACCAGCCGGCCCGCAGATGCTGCGGGCCGGCTGGACTTCTTACTGTCGATTCAGGATTTCAAGCCGCCTGTTTTAAAGGCACGCCGTGCCTTCGTACGGCAGGACGTCCGGTGTAATCCTGACTTCGGAGGTATACTCGATGCCATCGTAGGTCAGCTCGACCAGGAAGCAGGTGAAACCGCTTGCCGGAGGCGCGCAGTAGCCGACATACACGCCGCCGCCCTGATCGTACAGGGTGCTGCTGGTGAAGATTTCGCCAACCGCTTCGATACGGAAATCGCGCGCGTTCGGGTTGGTGCCCTGCCACAGGCGCACGGAATCAGGCGTGTTGTAGCACTGGACGCGGATCGAGCCGTTGGCCTCGAACGACCAGGTGAAGTTGGGCAACGGATCGTTGTCCATGGCCTTGTTCGCCCAATTGACGGTGTCCAGCAGGACTTCGAGCATGAGGTCTTCGTTGTTCTGGATGCCGTGGTCGGCGTTCGGGATGCACCGCAGCCACTTCGGGCCCGGCACGTCATCCCAGTAGAAATGTGTGCCGTCCGGCAGGAAGAACTGGTCGCCGGTGGCGTTGAGGAGGAGCTTCGTCTGCGTGAACTTGCCGTCATCCATATATTCGTAGGGATCGATGATCTTAAGCAGGTTCACGGCATTGGGCTCTTGCAGCCGGCAGAACAGGTCGAACTCGACGTAATCCACGACCGCCGGCTGATAGAAGCCGTACGCTTCCCAGAAGTGCTCGACTTGGAGGTCCATGTTCAACACGTCGATCACGAGCGGTGCGAACACGTCCACGCGCGGATCGGCGGCCGCCACCAACCAGGTGGTCCAGCCGCGTTTGGAACCGCCCGTCACCAGGAAATCGCGCATGGTCACGAACTCGGACTGGACCAGGTCCATGGCCCGAATAGACGCCTTGGCCATAGCTTGATGCACCGGCCATTCGTCGTCGCCGGTGTCGAGGTACTTGTCCAAGCTGTATGCCAGGATCTCGTCCTCGCTCCGCCTCCGATTGACCTCGTCGGTGAAGTACAGCGGCTCGTTCGGGATCTGTTTTACGGTGACCATGTCGAAGCCCAGCAGCATGCATACAGCTGCCAGTTCGCCCATGGGGCCGTCCCAGTCCGGCGGATTGCTGCCGCCGTCGATCAGGAAAACGCATTCTGGGGCGGAACCCCACCAGTCAATCATGTTGACTTCGTGTTCCCAGATCGGCCGGTCGACTTCAGCGGCGCTGCGCCACTGCTGGGAGGTCATCCCCCAGATGTATTCGGTCCAGCCGAAATGAATTGCGTCCGTGCGCGTATACCACGAGAAGTTAGAATCGTGCTTGCCGCAAAACCGCGCCAGGCTGTTATCCGCCGTAGGCGTGTTTGGAGCGAACACGGCCGTGGTGCGCAGGTTGCCGGTGATGTAGAACCGGGTTGACGCCGGCCGGCCGGCCAGGCTGCCTTCCCAGTGTGAGAAATGCCACCCGGCAGCGGGCGTAGCCGTGACCGTAATGCGCTTGAACCAACTGTAGCTGTGGACACCGACGGGCGGGCTGGTCGTACCTTCGCCGAGGTGCGTAATGTTCAGGTACACCGCTGACGCTTCAAATGTCGCACCCGCCAGAATTGCGAAGAACACTACACCTACAAGAACTCGTCTCATGTGAGATCCTCCCCAGGGCTGAGACGCCCTGATGTGTTGTGTTTCGCTCTCTCTGCAATCCTCCTTGACTACATAAACATGAAGTAATTTTTGCCCGGGCACCTCCTTTCTGTTTATGCGCCTTACAGTACGCTTCCCAACGCACAAGATTCGCACTACAGCCCCCAGATGGTAACTAGTATGGACCCAAACCGGCTATTTGTCAAATTAAAATAATGAAGGAGTTTTGTCAACATATAGATGTACTATAATAAAATCTATAAAAACAGGGGTTAGCGGTTGATGAGTAAATGTGGTTGGATCATTTCGTATTTTTGTGGGCGTGAAATAGACGCAACTTGGGTATACGGAGTAAACAGGATGCGGGCTTGCGGCGTATATTTCTCGGTTCGGGGCGGCACTTTGCATGACATTATCTGCTGGTGCGGAGGAAAACTCTTTACATTTGGGGGCTGCACGTCGTATTCCGCTATCGCCGCACACCTCCTAAGAAACGACCGGCAAACCACCGTCACCTACACCGCTCGGTCGCGCGGGAGCGCTCCCTCCACCAAACCCTTCGTTTTTTCGTGAATCGCCGCGGTTGGCGGTGGGTGGGCTGGCAATGGTGTGGGGTTTGTTGCGCGGTTGGCGGGAATCTCTTTAAGATAAGAGGGGCACATGGAGGAAGAACAGGCTATGAATGAGGCGAAGCGGCGTATCATCAACGCGGTGGCGCCCATACGCATCTGCGATTTGGGCGGCTGGACGGACACGTGGTTTGCAGAAACGGGGTGCGTGCTTAACATCGGCGTCTATCCCTACGCGGAAGTTCAGATTTACGTGACGGAAACGGCAAAGGGCCGGGACGGGTCGATCGTCATCAACGCCGAGAATTTCAACGAGCGTTATTCGATACACCCGCCGGTGGACGCGTACGACCGCCACCCCCTTCTTGAAGCGAGCATTGACATCATGGAGCTGCCGCGGTCGTTGTCGTTCGAGGTGAACCTGTATAGTTCTGCGCCGGCCGGCTGCTCGACGGGGACGTCGGCGGCGGTTTCGGTAGCCTTGCTGGGGGCGCTGGACCTGCTCACGCCGGGCCGCCATACGCCTCACGAGATCGCCGCTATCGCCCACCGGGTCGAAACCGAGAAACTCAACCTCCAGAGCGGCATCCAGGACCAGCTCTGCAGCGCGTACGGCGGCATCTGCTACATGGACATGTTTCAGTACCCGCGGGCGAGTGTGTCGCAGCTGCATCTGCCCAACAACCTGTGGTGGGAACTCGAGCGCCGGCTCACGCTTGTCTATATGGGCAGGACTCATTCGTCCAGCGAGGTCCACCGACAGGTTATCGACCGGCTCGACAGGAAAGACGCCGACAAGTCGGCCCTCCAGCCAATGCGCGAGGCGGCCGTAAAAGGCAAGGAAGCCCTTTACGCAGGCGATTTGAAGGATTTCGGCGAGGCCATGATGGCCAACACCGAGGCCCAAGCGGCACTGCACCCCGCGCTCGTCTCCGAAAGCGCTTGGAACGTTATCGACGTGGCGCGAAAACACGGGGCGCTCGGCTGGAAGGTGAACGGCGCGGGCGGGGAGGGGGGGTCGCTGACGGTACTGTGCGCGGCGGAAGGCGAGCGAAAACGGGCCTTTATCGAGGACCTTGAGTCGATGGGGGAGGGATACCGGATGATCCCGACGTACCTTTCGCGTATGGGCCTTCGCCGTTGGGCGTCGGTGGAATAAGAATAATGCTTAAACCGACAAGAAAAACCTCTTGACTATCAGCGAGAAATGTAGTACGGTCCGGCCCGATGAGACCTCCAACAGTAACTGTCCTGCCGGAGACAAGGCACCGGTCGTGTGCGAGAAGGTCGGGAAAGAGCGGCTGGTGAATTTGTGTCCGGGCATGGAAGCGGGAGGACACGTACGATGTGGAGAGGCGGCAAGTCGGGCATAAGTATGTTGGAATTGCTCTTGATGTTAGGGGTGGCGGTAATGTTCGCGGCCATCCTTCTTCCCGCGATTGCCCGCGCGGGAATCTAACCTTCATTTGCGTCGGTTTTGCGTTCAGGGGGTAGGGGTTCCGGCGTCCTTTCCGGGCGTTGCATCTTTCTTTTCTTGATTCTGCTGCTCATTTGTCATATACCAAAGTGCTGGAAGTTGGGAGCAGTTTGAAATAAGGAGGCTTTTTTATCATGCGCATTCAGAGAAAAGGTGGTTTTACGCTCATCGAGTTGCTGGTCGTCATCGCCATCATCGGCATATTGGCGGCGATACTTCTGCCGGCGCTGGCGCGGGCGCGGGAGGCGGCGCGGCGCGCAAGTTGCGCAAATAACCTGAAGCAGTGGGGAATAATTTTCAAAATGTACAGCGGAGAAGCCAAGGGTGGCAAGTTCCCGCCGATATCCTTCTTGGGCGGGTACGAGAATGGCTCTTTTTCGCCGGCGGGCAGGACAATTTACCCCGAGTATTTGACGGACCTGAATTTGTTTGTGTGCCCATCGGACTCAACCGAACCAGATGTGATGACCTACGACAACGACGGCTGGAATGATTCGTTCGTAGACGAAAACGGCGACGTCAGCATCATGCAGATCGAACGCGAGGCCGACTCTTCTTACCTCTATATTGGGTGGGCGGTGCCAGACAACGATCTGCTGACATCGGGCGCCGCGGATCTTGAAATGGGCGTAATGCCGGTACTGATCAAGTTTGCCGAAGTCCTCGGGGCGCCATCCGGAATGGGAACACCGGATGAGGACTTGCCATTCACCCCGCATCCCAATCCGGAGATTGGCGACATAATGCTTTACCGGTTGCGCGAGGGAATCGAGCGGTTTTTCATCACGGACATCAACAACCCGGCGGGCAGCTCGATGGCGCAGTCGGAACTGGCCGTCTACTGGGACGAAGTTTCGACAAACCCCGGCGGATTCAACCACATCCCCGGCGGCTGCAACGTGCTTTACATGGACGGCCACGTCGAGTTCAGAAAGTACCCGGACACCGAATTTCCGGTTACGCCGGAGTGCGCGAAGATCTTCGATCTCGGCGCTTCTTTCTAAGCCGCGCTTTTCTCGAAAGCGTAACAGCAAGAGTCGACCGCGCAGATTTCGGAGGGGCTTTTGCCCCTCCGTTTATTTGCTGGGCGCCGTTTTGCAGGCTTACACCGGCGGGGTCGGTTGGCGCCAACGCGGAAAGGACCTTCAAATGAAACGGTTATTCATCGTCTTGATGCTGGGGGCCTGCTTTGATGTCGGCGCCGCGAGAAACGCGGAGCAGATTGCGGCGGTGGCGGCGGGTACGGAGCCGCGGGCGGTGGCGTCGTGGTGGGGGTTCGATGCGGAAGATTCGACGGAGTACTTGCAGGCGGCGATCGATTCGGGCGCGGCCGAAGTTGTGGTTCCGTATGTGGGCAAGCCCTGGGTTGTGCGGCCGATAAAACTGCGCAGCGATCTGGAACTGGTTTTCGAGCCGGGCGTGGTGGTGCTGGCGAAGAAGGGGGAGTTCAAAGGCAAGGGCGACAGCCTGTTTAGCGTGTCCGACGCGAAAAACATCGCCATCCGTGGGTACGGGGCGACGTTGCGCATGCGCAAAGCCGATTACCAGAGCGACGCCTATGAGAAGGCGGAGTGGCGGATGACTTTGGCGTTGCGCGGTTGCACCAACGTGACTGTCGAAGGCGTGCGGCTCGAGAGCAGCGGGGGCGACGGGATCTATGTGGGCTGCACCGGCAACCAGCCGTGGTGCGAGAACGTTGTGATTCGCGACGTGGTGTGCCGCGACCACCACCGCCAGGGGATCAGCGTGATCGGGGCGGTGAATCTGCTGATCGAAAACTGCGAGATGTCCGGTACCGACGGGACCGCGCCGCAGGCGGGCATCGATCTTGAACCCAACAACCCCGGAGAGCGGTTGGAAAACTGCGTGGTCCGCAACTGCATTTTTGAGAGTAACACGGGGCCGGGTATACTTCTTTATCTCAAGCCGCTGTTGCGGCAAACGAAGCCGGTGTCGATCCTGTTCGAGGACTGCCACGTGCGCAGCGGCCGCAGTACCGGTATCAGCGTCGGCGCCGTGAAAGACGACGGGCCGGAGGGGACGATCCTTTTCAAAAACTGCACCGTGGAGAATACCCAGGAACCCGGTGCGTACGTGTACGATAAATCCGCCGAAAGCGCGTCCGTTACGTTCGAGAACTGCAAGTGGAACAACGTCGCCCAAGAGGAAGATCAGACCCCCATCAGGCTCAACGCGCGCCGCGAATCGGTAGCCAAGACCATCGGCGGAATCAATTTCGACGACTGCCGCCTGTATGACAGCAAAGAAAGACCCGCCGTTGTGATTGAAGGCAAAGAAGGAATGAAGGCGCGAGACGTTCACGGCCGGATTGAAACTCCTGAAGATAAAGCGGCGCCGATCGATTCTAAGATAGACGCGGACAATATCACTCTTGAGGTTTCAGCCGGGCCAGGGGGAGCCGGAAGCGGCTGAGGTCACGCGGCATCGTCCTTGCACATATTGGTCATTCGGAGTCTGCGGGGTGTGCGGCGCGAGATGCTTCCGGCACGGGCAGGGGCCGGAAAAGTGTCGCTCTTCAGTCCTCGGCCTGGGCGGGGTGGTTGTACTTGAGTGGAGCCGGCTGCCCTTTTGCGCGTTCCCGCGGGCGGAGGGCTGCGAGGGGGGCTGCGATTGCCAGAATGATGCCCATGGCAAAGGCGACGGTTGGGCCGACGGAGAAGTCGAAGTAGTAGGACGTGGAGAGTCCGGCTACGGAAGCGACGGCGACGAGTGCGGTGGAAAGCGTCATGCGGAGGCTGGTTCGTTCGGTAAAGAGGGCGGCGGTTGTTGCGGGGACTATCAGCATGGTGAATGCCACGACCACGCCGAGGATGGGGACGGCCAAGGTGATGACGACTCCGAGCAGGGCGTAGAAGACGAAGTCCCACAGGATGGTTTTCCAACCGTGCCTGCGAACCTCCCTGTATGTTTCGGAAACGCGCGCGAGGGGTTTTCTCAGCGCGTACAGGCATACGGCGACGGCGCAAAACGCGATCAGTATGGTGCGGATCTCGGGCCAGGTGGCCCACAGCAGGTTGCCCGCGAGCATTTCCGAGGCGTGTGCGTGGCCGGGGGCGATTCCGATGAGGAGCATGGCGGCCGCGGCGGTGATGGCGTAGGCCACGCCGATAACGACTTCGAGCGAGATTTGTGTCACCTTGGCGCGCACGCCGGCGTAGAAAGCGGCCATAACGAACACGCACGCGAGCGAACACGCGTAGGCGGTAAGGGATTCGGCCTCGACGTGGAATGCGAGGTGGGCGGCGAGCGAACCGAGCGCGGCGGTTTGGGCGGTGGCGATATCGATAAAGATAACCTCTCTTTTGATCACGTGTATTCCGAGGTAGCTGAGCATGACGCCCATGATGACGCAACCGGCGAACGGCAGGGCAAGAATCTGGATCAGATCCATCATGATCGGGTCCTTTCAACAGCAGCGGCCGGGGCCGGCATAATTATGCGGGCGATCAGCGCCACGACAAACGCGGCGCCCATGCACAGCACCAGCGTGGGTCCGTAGGGAAGGCTGAATGCGTAGGACGAGCCCAGGCCCGTCAGGCAGGCCGAGAAACCGACCACCCAGCCGAGTGCGACCGCCGGTATCCATTTTCTGGTGAACAGCGCGGCGATCGACGCCGGGATGACGAGGAAGCTGAACGCCAGCAACACGCCCGCAATGGGGACAATCAGCACCGTGACAATGCCCTGCGTGGTGAACAGCAAAAAGTCCCACCACTTTGCGTGCTTGAGCGTTTCGGGGCGTTCGGCGAGGGCGATGAATTTGTGTCTCAAGAAGTAGTGAACCACGATCAGCACGATGTAGATGCCCGCCGTAAAGGCCACCAGCGGCGCGTTTACCCACAACAGGTAGCCGGACAGCGTGGTCTCGACGAGCGCCTGGCCGTTCTCGATTTTATCGGTCAGCAACAGCGAAGCGAGCAGTGCCATGGCGTACAGAATGCCTATCACGGCTTCGCGCGGGATGGCGGCGCGCCGGGGGTTCAACGCGGCCAGCAGAAACGCCCCGAAGAGCACGGCCGCGAATGCCGGCAAGTATGAGAGTGACGAGGCGTAGCCGATTCCGGCCATAACGCCTACCAAGGCGCCGAACGCGGCGAGCTGGTCGAGCACGATGTCGGAGAACATCAGGGTTCGGCGGATGATGTGGAGCCCGATATAGGTGTGCAGGACAAGCACAATTCCGATCAGGGCAATCTGCAGCGCAAACAAACGTACGGCTTCCGGCACGTGCGCCTCCTTCTATGTTTTCTGAAGTCCAGACTGCGTTTTACGACACGCTTTCGGCAGCGGCCGTCAGCATGTTCACCCAGTGGTCGACGAGCTGAAAGTAATCACCGATCCCTTCGGCGCCGCCGACGAACAACGGCGAGACCACCGCCTTTGCGCCGGTCCTTTCCGCGATTGAGTTGAGCTTCTGGGCATCGAAGTAGTTCGCGGCGAGTATGAGGCGGATGTTTTTTTCTTTCATGGACTCGATGAGGCTGGTGACGTGTTTCGGCGAAGGCGGAATGCCGGGCTTTGGTTCGACGTCGCCGGCTTCTTCAATGCCGAACAGATCGAACATGTAGCTCCAGTCTTTGTGGTAAACGACGATGCCCATCCCGCGCAACGGCATCATTTTTTTCATCCAGCCGTCCAGCCGGTCCATCAGGGGCTTGCCTTCCAGGCTCTGCGACTTCAGGAGATCCATCAGCTTGTGCTCCGCGGCGAGTTGGCACAGGGTTTTACCTCCGATCAGGTCCACCAGTTCGTCGCCGAACAGGCGCCGGTCGATGTTGTCCTGGAATTTGGCGAGATTTTCCTCGTAGATGGTTTTGCCTTCTGGATCGTTTTTGATCAACCCCGCCGCAATGTTGGCGGCAACGTGGCGCGCATTTAGAGGACTGCACATGATGTGGGGGTTGCCGTACACGTGGACGTCGCCTTCCGACTGGGAGATGACGGTCGGTTTTTCCAACAGTTCTATACCCTGGGATACGGCGACGTAGCCGATCTCGCCGCTTCGGACGCGCTTGTTGCCCGACTTGTCCACCACCATGGGCAGCCACATTTCGAGATCGAGGCCCGTGGCGATCAACACGTCGGCCCCTTTGGCCATCAGGACGAACGACGGTTTTGGCCTGACGTGATGGGGATCTTGAATTGGCTCGACGATAGATTCCGTCGTCACCCGGTCGCCGCCGATCATCTGGGCGATCGACGCGTAATCGGGCAAGGTGGTTACAACGTTCAAAGGCTCGGCGTGTGCTGGTGCGGCGAGAAAGCAGAAGGCGGCTGCCGCAAGGCTGACTGTAAAATACATCGTAAAGTTCTTCATGAGTTCGATTTCCTCATTGGTTTAGTAACGTTCGTGCTTGTGCGGGCCAATTGCAAAATTAACTTGCAGCCAGAAGACGTGTTCGGAATCTTCCATCCCGTTGCCCCAGGCGTAGTCGTATTCGAACCGCGTGCGGACAAATTCGCTTTGCCACCATGTCAGGTACGGGCACACCTGCCAGCGGTACGGGCTGTCCGAGTTGTAAGCGAGTGGTTCGAGCGAATAGCCCAGGACGTTCGCGTACCGCTTGCTGTCGGGCTGGAAGTAATCGGCGCGCAGGCCCACGTGTACTTTTCGGCTGACCTTGCCCTGGAGGTAACTGTACGCGCCCCACGCCTGGAGGTCGTCGTGGCCCGAGCGGTTGGGGGCCAGAATGTCTCTGTCCAGCAGATAGATTTCGCTTCGCCACTCGAGGTTCCTGTACAGAGCGCGGTCGAGCGGTTCCCACACGACGCTTAAGTCGGCGCCGTAGACGGCGGTGGGCAGGGTTTCGTGCCTCTTGCCGAGGATGAAGGCGTCGTCGGCGAAACCGAGGCAGTCCCACTCGTCGTTCCAGCCGAGCAGGCCGCTCAAGCCGAACTCCAGGTAGGTGTTCGGCGAGAGGTCGCGGAAGTTCTTGTAGTGAACAAGGAAGCTGGGATTGCCCCAGGTGTCGCCGCTGAAGAGGCGCTCGTTTTCGCTGCCGGTAAGTTGGAGCGTGAGGCCCTGGTAAGCGTTTCCGAGGGGGGGCATGGTCCAATCGAGCGAGATGCCTGTCTGGGCGAGCCCTTCATCGCCAAAGATATTGCGCAAGGCAAGCGGATACTGGACCTGGTCGAGAGCATCCTCGTGCCAGCGATTGATCATTCCGAACTGTTGCCGGAACTTGCCGACGTCGAGGTTCGTGTTTTTAAAGACCGAATATCGGGTGAAGTAGGCTTCTTCGAGGTCGACGCCTTCTTCGCTGACATGCATGGTGGCTTTCATTTGCGAGAATGGGTCGAGGTAACCCTGAAAGTTCAATTCGAGCCCCCTGATTTCGACGAGGCCGTGTTCGCGTTCGTCGTCCAGGTCGCGGTAGGAAGCGATGAAGTCGGCGGCGGCGCTTATCTGTGGATTGAGCTGTTGCAGGCTCAGGCCGCGGGCTTTAAAGACCTTTTCTTCCGCCGGTTTTTCGGTCTTTTCGGGAGTATCCACCATGCTCTCGGCGAGCGCGCGCAATGCGGCGGCTTCGTCTTCGGCGGCGGGGCCATCGGTTGCGGGCGTGCCTTGTTTGAGTTTCTTGATCTCGGCTTTCATAGCTTCGATCTGTTCTGTGTGAACCTTCTGCATATCGGCGATCTGTTGCTGCATTTGGACCACCAGGGCTTTGAGTTCGGCGACATCGCCGGCCGTGGCGTTTTGATTGTCTTCAGCGTGTACGGCGGGCATTGTTGCCGCGAAAAGTAGACAACACGCGCACAAAATCCAAAATCTTGACATGATGTAAAACCTCTCTTCCGACTTTTTGCAATGAAAGACATTGGACTATCCCAACCGTCGCCCAATGGCGCATTTACCGCATGAGGGGGTGGCGCAGGTTAAGCCGGTTGGGAAGAAGGAAAATCAGTTCGAGGGGGGCGCCCGCCTGAGAAAGCGGGTTTGAAAGAGAAGGTGGGGGCAGAGCTGTGCCAGGGCAAGAAGGCGCTCGCGGACAGCCACCCAGAAGGCGAGGGTGAGCAGTAACGCTACGATAAGCGTAAGCGACTTGACGAGATGACAGAATGGACATTCTTCGCCGGGCCGATCGTCTTCAATGCAAAGCCCCGGGATAAGCTCGTGGATGGCGGCGAGGGCAAAAAAAGCAATCAAGAATGCAGCAGTTGCGTAGAAGAACACCGAGCGGCGTGACGCTGCCGCTTTCTCCAATAACGCAAATACAACCACTGCGTCGCCTCCCAAACATTGTGGAACGGTCGGAGTATATCAATCTGCTTTCTTTGGCGCAACCGCTACCTAAGCGGGACCGGGCGCCGATTCGGCCGCGTGGGCCAGCAAGGGTTCTACGGCCGCGGCGAAAGCTTTTGCGGCGGGCGTGCCGGCGCAGTGCTCGACAAAAGGCTCGCCGGTATCGCCGGAGGTGACAATGCCGGGATCAATCGGGATGCGGCCGAGGAAGGGGACGTTCATTTCGGCGGCAAGCTTTTCGGCGCCGCCCGTTTTAAACAGATCGATCTGTGTCCCGCACTTGGGGCAGGTGAATCCGCTCATGTTTTCGATAAGGCCCGCGACGGGCAGCTTGAGTGTGTTGCAGAACGAGATGCTTCTGCGGACATCGGCGACGGCGACGTCCTGCGGTGTGCTGACCACGATGGCGCGGGCGCCTGCGCCGACCATTTGGGCGACGGACAGCGGCTCGTCGCCGGTTCCGGGCGGGGAGTCGATGACGAGGAAGTCGAGATTTCCCCAGGCCACATCCTTGAGGAACTGCTGGATGACCTTGTACTTCATGGGTCCGCGCCAGATGACGGCGTCCCTGTTGTTGTTGAGCAAGAGGCCCAGCGAGACCACGGAGAGGTTTTCGATAATGCGGATGGGTTCGATTGCGCCCGCCTCGTTGGCGGAAAGCCGTTCGGGTTCGAGCCCGAGGATCTTGGGTATGCTGGGGCCGTGGAGATCGACATCGAGCAGGCCGGTTTTTTTGCCCGCCCGGGCCAATGAGACGGCGACGTTCGCGGCGACCGTGCTTTTGCCCACGCCGCCTTTGCCGGAAAGGACCAGGAGTTTCTGGCCAATCCGTTCCATTCTGGTTTGAAGCTCGAGTTCTTCCAACTCGCGCATCGACTCATCGGCTTGCTGTTCGTTGTTCTTCGAGTTCATGCTTTCCACTCCGGCTTTTCAATCCCTTTTTATAGAACATTCCGGCGCGGTTTTGCGCCGGCCTGCGATTCCAATATCTCGATGCGCTGGTGAATAAGCTTAAGGGAGTTTTCCACTTCCCTGGCCAGGTTCTGAAGCAGGGCCACGCGGTTTGCCTGCGGCGATGCCTGTTTAACCGGCCGCCCGGCCCGGCCGGCATACCCGGCTACGGGTTCATCGTCTTTGCCGGACAAGCGCAAGATGCAATAGCCCCTTCCCTGGCCGCTCATCGGCCCAAGACCCCGCGGGCCCGTACCGTCAAACCCTGGCATGGCTACACCTCCTCAGGTTTGTAACCTTGTTCAAACTGCGCCAGCAACTTGCCTGTCGAGCGCAACAGGCTTTGCACGTAATTGTTGCCCAAATCGATAATCCGGCCGGCCCGCATAAACACGAGGCTGTTCGTTGCGGCAATCACCTGGTACTGCGCCGACATTCCCAACAGGCCGCGGTGGATCAGCTCGCTGTTCTCGAAATCCTGGCCCGTTTCGGGGCTGTCGATCAGGATAACAGTCTCGCCGGCGTGCGACTGGTTGTGCAGGCTGTCCATTACGCCTTTTCCGTGAGACAGGAACATTGCGCGCACGCCCTGGATCATTTCTTCGCGAGTGGAAAACGTCCCGCCGGCCAGCGGGTTGAGGGTTTCGGTTGTGACATACTTTATGCGGTCTCTCCGGCCATTGACCTTGCACAGTGGGCATTCGGCAATGGCTTTGAGCGTGGTCGATTTGCCCGAGCCGTTCGGTCCGATCAGAACGTTATAACCCTTGCCGAACGACAGCCTCGGTTGCGAAACACCCAGCTTGGAAATCTTCGCCGCGTGGTTGACGCAAAACCGGACGGATCGGATCATTGCGGGTAACCCGCGCCGCCGCCGGGGCCCAACCCTCGGCCGCCACCGCCTTGACCGCGGCCACCGCCGCCGGGGCCCAACCCTCGGCCGCCACCGCCTTGGCCGCGGCCACCGCCGCCGGGGCCCAACCCCCGGCCGCCGCCTTGCCCCGAGCCGCCGCCGGGGCCCAACCCGCGGCCGCCGCCTTGCCCCGAGCCGCCGCCGAGGCCCAACCCGCGGCCGCCGCCTTGCCCCGAGCCCCCGCCGAGGCCCAACCCGCGGCCGCCGCCTTGCCCTGAGCCGCCACCGAGGCCCAACCCGCGGCCGGGCGCGGCTGCACCGGGTTGGACTATGTCAAACAGCTCGTTGGGGGTCATGCCGTTGGCAGCTGCGATGTCCTTAATCTTGGCGGAGGGGTCGTCGACGGTGATGCCGGAATCTTGCAGGCGGGCAAGAACTTCATCCACCGGCATGCCGATTTCTTCGGCCAACTCCGCCACGGTGAATTCTTCTGCATGCGGTACGGGCGCCGCCGCGGAACGGATTTCCCAGTACAGCTTGATGTCTTCGTTCCAGCGGACGATCGTGCCGAACGGCGGGATGTTGTAAATCGTTCCCGCGACGGCGAAGATCGCCAGCAGAAGGGCCAGGGCCATTTCGCGCTTCAGATTAAGCGCGGACTGCGACCGGCGCTTGATGTAACCCCAGAAAATATTCCAGTTGTAGTAGAGGTGGAACGCAGCCGCAATGAGCACGACAAGCGCCGACGTCATGTGGATGGCGCTCCATTGTTCCTTGTCAAGCCCGAGCACCGTCCAGCCGGTCCAATGGGCCACGCGCCCTTTTGGCGTGGCATACATTACGCATCCCGTGATCGCGAGCACCAGGAACGACAGGAACAGCAGCAGGCTGAAAAAGCCGCGCCAGTTGAAAGCCTTGCGTCCGCTATGTTTTTGTTCGGAGGGTGTTTGATCCGCGTTATTCATTTGAAACGATCCTTTCCAGCCTCCTGGTTTTGCGCCGGGCCGCGTCCGAATGCATCAGGACGTGCGCGCCCACGGGCAGCCCGACATGCCCGGCGATGACGGGGCATTTCGCCTTGAACAGGAAGAAGATGTTCGCCGGTTCGTCGCTCAACGTTTCAAAATTGCCCTGTCCCTTGGCAATGATAAGGCCGGCATTGCGAAACCGCCGGCGGAATTCGTCGCTGCAATCGCTGAGAATCGTGCCGGGCGCATCCGACCCGTTATCAATCACCTCGACCAGGTCTGTCAATCCTGCGGCGCGGGCATCTTCGATTGTGGCATCGTTGATAACGGGCGCGCCGCGCACGGCTACGGTGACGCGCCGGGCGTCGAGCTGTTCGATCAGCAGCTTGTCCAGAACAATCTCGCCGGCGTTGTCGGCGACGAACAACACGGTTTCCGCCGCGTCGAGCGCTTTTTTAAAGCGTGCCGAGTCGCCGTGGAACGGCTCGGTCAGCACGCGCGAAACCGCATCCCGCACTTCGTCTTCGCGGATACCGCTCTTGACGCCCATATCGATGATGTTGCCCGCGATCGAAAGGCGCACGGCGGTCTCGAACGGTCGCCCGGATTCCGCCATAAGCGCCCTCAGTTCGGGCAGCATGGACAGCGCCATCCGGTTGAAACGGTCTTTCATTCGAATATAAGGGTCGAGCACGCCGGTAAGCTCGCGCAGACGCCGGTGAATCTGCTGTCCGAGCTCCGGCGGGCTCGACGAAAAATCCAGTTTCAATGCCATGGCCAGCACCTCGCGCACCAGGCGTTCGTGCAGCGCGGGGTCGTCCGTCGTCATACGCATGGCGTCGAGGGCCTGGCGCACAAAACAGGGAACGCAATCCAGATAAGTCTTCATCAGCCGGCGTACTCCCGTCTGCCCCGCCGCCGGGCAACTTCCTCGTCCACGTCGTCCTGCCAACCGTTGCTGCCGGTTTCGATGCAGTCGAACCTCGCTGTGTAGGGCTTGATGTCCAGCAGCGGCGTCCCGTCGAGCATGTCAATGCCCGCTACGTGCAGGATATTTCCTTCAACCCGCAGCAACCGCACGATGCTCAGCCCGATGGGGTTCGGCCGGCAGGGGGCGCGCGTGGCGAACACGCCCCGCTCGACGTCTTGGAGAAACGGCTTGACCATCAGCCGGGCCGGCGACGCCTTGTGCAGGTGGCAAACCAGGTAGATGTGCGAAAAGGCCTCGAGATCTTTCAGGCCCTCGGCGTACTCCGGAAAAACCTCGACCCGGCCTTCGCACTCCTGCGCGTAAGCCGGCTGAATCGGCGTTTTTGCCGGATCCGTGTGTTCGCTGTGAACAACCCCGATGGGTTGAAACTCAACGGCTGGTACTCCCATGCCACTTCCTTTTTGGTGTGCGGACAGTTAAAACCGCGGTTGGTTCAGTGGAGCAAGGCTTATGCCATTTGTTCCGGGCGGTCCGAAAACCGGCCAACTCGTGCTATATCAGGCACTTATAAAAACCGGCGCACAGGTACGGGATTTTTCTCCGGGCCCTTTCAGTGCAAAATGCATTATTGTCGGCGGTTGCCGCGTCCATCCCGCGCGGGAGCCGTAACGTTCAGGGCGCGGATTTTTCGATACAGGGTGCTCGCGTCGATGCCGAGGTCCTGGGCGGCTTTCGAGCGGTTGCCGTCGCGGCGTTTCAGGGCCGCTTCGATAAGGAACCGTTCCATGGCCTCGAGGCTCATGGGGGCAATGCTTTGCTGTTTTTCCGGAGGCGGCCGCAATTCCGGGGGCAGGTGGCAGGTGTCGATCAGGCTGCCCGTGCAAAGGACGAAGGCCTGCTCGATGATGTTCTCGAGCTCGCGGACGTTGCCGGGATAGTTGTGCTCCATCAGGCGCGCCATCACGGCATCCGAAACGCCCGCGATGTCCCTGCCCTGCATCCGGTTGAACTTGGCCACCAGATTGTTGACCAGCAGCGGGATGTCCTCGCGGCGATCTCTTAGTCCCGGCAGCTTGAAGTGAACCACGCGGACGCGGTAGTAGAGGTCTTCGCGAAACTTGCCGGCCCGCATCTCGCGGGCGAGTTCGCGGTTCGTCGCGGCGATTACGCGCACGTTGACCGGCTTCGGTTTAACGCCGCCCAGCGGCTCGATTTCGCGCTCCTGCAAGACGCGCAGGAGGCGGACCTGCATGGCCGGCGAGATGTCGCCGATCTCGTCGAGAAAGATGGTGCCGCCGTTGGCGCGCTCGAACCGGCCGGGCTTGTCGCGTTTGGCGTCGGTGAACGCGCCGGCCTTGTGGCCGAATAGCTCGCTTTCGAGCAGGGCGTCGGGCAGCGCCGCGCAGTTTACCGCCACAAACGGTTTGCGCCGGCGGGCCGAGAGGTTGTGGATGGCGCGGGCGAAAAGCTCTTTGCCCGTGCCGCTGGCCCCTTCGATAAGCACGGTGCTGGCGCTCGCGGCGACCTGCGGCAGCATGTCGAACAGCCGCAACATCGACGGGCTCCGGCCCACGATATCCTCGAACGTGTAACGGTTCTCCAGCTCCTTTTGCAGCTGCTCGATCTGGCTGAGATCCTGGAAAGTCTCGACGCCGCCCACCACCTCGCCCCGCTCGTCTTTCAATAAAGCCGTCGACACACGTATCGGGATACGCTGGCCTTCGTGGTTGATGATCTGCGCCGTTACGTTCACCACGGGCCGGCCTTCGGACATTGTCCGGCGCAACGCGCAATTGGTCTCGCAGATGCTGGCCCGGAACACGTCTCGGCAAGGACAGCCGACGGCCTGCGCGCGAGGTATGCCCGTGATGCGTTCCGCGGCCCGGTTAAACAGCTTGATACGCCAATCAAGCCCGACCGTAAAAACGCCCTCATTAACCGAATCGAGAATGGTTGTTTCGGCCTGATCTGGTTGAAACTCTTTGCCTGCCATTAGGGCCTCCTGAATTCAGTTTACACCTCAACCGTGCAGTTTGCCAGTTTTTGGCGCCTATTTTTCGGCAAATTGCAAGATCGCGATGGATGGCCAAAAGGCCCTTTGCTGCCGAATGCCCCGTAAACATTGGCTTTACGCGCGTTGCGGCGCGTTGGCACAGCTTTTGATTCTATATAGGCAAATGAGAATCGCCATACCAGATTGGGAGGGCCGGGTTTCGCCGGTTTTTGACGTGGCGGCCACGCTGGTGGTTGCCGACATTGGTGACGGCCGGCTGGGCAACCGGCAGACGGTTCAACTGGTGAACGGCGACATGCACGCGCGGGCGCGCCAGTTGGCGGACTTGGAGGTGAACGTGCTTGTGTGCGGCGCGATCTCCCTGCCGCTCGAAACGGTGCTGGACAGTGCGGGCATCGAAGTTTTCTCACAGACATGCGGCGAGGTCGACGTTGTGCTCGCCGCTTTTGTGGCCGGCAGCGTGCCGGAAGATGCCTTTTTAATGCCCGGCAGCTGCGGGCGCCGGCGATTTCGCCGCCGCAGGCGCGGCCCTCGAGGCCAAGGCGCCAGAGACAGAAAAGTTTGACGAAACTCGGCGTAACTTAGGAACCGAAACAAGGAGGTGAGCAACCAATGCCACGTGGAGACGGAACGGGCCCGCCGGGCGGCGGGCGCGGACAGGGACGAGGCCGGATGGGCGGGCCTTTCGCGGCCGGTCCCGGCGGGCAGTGTGTGTGCCCGAAGTGCGGACACAAAACATCGCACGCGCAGGGCCAGCCGTGCGCGCAGCAGTCGTGTCCCAAATGCGGGACGCGCATGACGCGCGGGTAACCATATTGGGAAAGCGGCAGGCGCGAGGCCTGCACCACAAGGAAAGGAGCTGAACAATGCCAGGCGGAGATGGAACAGGGCCGATGGGCATGGGCCCGATGACGGGCCGCGCAGCTGGTTTCTGCGCGGGTTATGACGTGCCCGGATATATGAAGTACGGTGGCGGTAGAGGGTTCTTCGGTTTTGGGCGCGGCTTTGGTTTTGGCCGCGGTTTTGGGCGCGGTTTCGGTTTTGGCCGCGGCTGGGGCCGCGGCTGGGGCTGGCCGGGTTGGTTTGGCGGTGGGGCGCCGTATGCGGCGCCGTATGCGGCGCAAGCGGTAACGCCCGACCAGGAAGTCGAGATGCTGAAAAGCCAGGCGGCCCATTTCGAGGAGGCGTTGAAAGGCATCCGGGAACGCATTGAAGAGTTGGCGAGTAAAGCCGGCGAATAGCGAGTGCCCGGTGTAGAAGTATTCGGTTATGGCGGCGCGGGCAAAAGTCCGCGCCAAGGGGCGCGGCATGAGTCCGCGCCAAGGGGCGCGGCATGAGTCCGCGCCAAGGGGCGCGGTATAAGTTCGCGCTGAAGCGAAGTCAACCAGGGAGACAGTAGATGGACAAGGCCGGTGTAGTTGTAGTAGGAGGCAGTGCGGCGGGATTGACCGCCGCGATTACGGCGAGGCGGCATTACCCGGAAAAGAATACGCTTCTCGTCCGAAAAGAACAGCAGGTGCTAATACCGTGCGGGATACCTTACATTTTCGGCACCGTGGGAAGTCCCGACAAGAATCTCATTCCCGACGGGGTGCTCGAAAAAAACAAGATCGACTTCCTGATTGACGACGTAACCGAAATTGATCGGGAAAAGAGCCAAATCACGACCGCGGGCGGGAAAGAGATCGGGTATGAGCGGCTTGTACTGGCTACCGGTTCGCTGCCGGCGATGCCGCCCGTGCCCGGTTTCGAGCTCGATAACGTTTTCCCGATCTACAAAGACGTGTCCCATCTTGAGGGCATGCAACAGGCGCTGAAAAACGTTTCGGATCTGGTCATCATCGGCGGCGGATTCATTGGTGTTGAGTTTGCCGACGAGTGCAAGAAGAGCACCGGCGCCAACGTGACGGTGGTCGAGATGCTGCCGCATTGCCTCATGCTTGCGTACGACGAGGAGTTTTGCGCCGAGGCCGAGGAGCTGCTTAAGTCGCGCGGCATCACGCCGATGACGGGTGTCAAGGTCAAGCGGCTCGTGGGCAAGAAGGCCGTGGAAGGCGTCGAGTTGGACAACGGCAAGACGCTGCCCGCGCAGGCGGTGATTTTGGGTATAGGCGCTTCGGCGAACGTGTCACTGGCCCAGCAGGCCGGGCTTCATATCGGGCCCACGGGCGGCGTCGCCGTCGACAGGACCATGCGCACCTCCGACGACAAGATTTACGCGTGCGGCGATTGCGCGGAGAAGTTTTCGTTCTTCGGCGGGCGGCCCTCGCCGCTCAAACTGGCTTCGATTGCCACGGCCGAGGCCCGGATAGCCGCCGCAAATCTTTTCGGCACCCGGCGCGAAAACATCGGGACCGTCGGCGTATGGTCGACGGCAATCGGCGATACCGCGTTTGCCACCGCGGGGTTAACCGAATCGTTGGCAACCCGCCATGGTTACAATTACGTGGTGGGCGCGGCCGAGGCGCCAAACCGGCACCCCGGCGGTATGCCCGGAATGTGCAACATGAAGGTCAAACTGGTGTTCGAGAAACGCACGGGTGTGCTCTTGGGCGGGCAAATAATGGGCGACAAGGCGGCCGGCGAATTGATCAACGCAATCAGCGCGTGCGTTCAGCGGCGCATGACGGCCGAAGATGTGGCCACCTTCCAAACCGGAACCCATCCGGCCCTCACCGCGTCGCCTATCGCTTATCAGTTCGTCAACGCGGCTGAAGCGGCTATCGCCGCTCTGCCATGAAGGAGAAAGTCATGGCACAAGAAAAAATTCTAATCATCGACGACGACGCCGACTTCTGCCAAACCAGTCGGTTGGTGCTGGAGAAAGCCGGGTTCGAGGTGGCCGAAGCGCCCGATCCCGAAAGCGGTTTAGCGAAAGTGCAAGCCGAAAAGCCCGGCCTTGTGATCCTCGACGTGCTGATGCCGAGCCAGTTCGAAGGCTTCGAGGTCGCGCGGAAGATCCGTGAGGAGCTGGGTATGAAAACGCTGCCCATCCTCATGCTGAGCGCCGTGCACGATGTGAAAAAGACCGCGTACCGGTTCGAACCCGACCAGACCTATCTGCCCGTACAGGCATTTCTCGACAAGCCGGTCCCGCCCGAAACGCTGGTGCGCAAGGTCAGGGAAATGCTGGGAATTCAACGGGAGACGATTGAAGAACCGTTGTAGACATGGAAACAACAGCCAAAACATTTACGGCGACTAACACGGAACTGACGCCGGAGGCGGTGGCATGGCGGGATTCGCGGCTCGAGCGGATCAGGCAGTGGCAGTCAAAAAACGGATACGCGCCGTTCATTGACGAAACCGGTATCCAGACCACGCTCGAGGAGAACCGCCGCCCGCCGCGCGAGGCGGTCCTGGACATCGTCGAGAAAGCCCGCGCAAATGCGAGCACCGGCGAGATGTTGACGGCGGCGGAAGTGGCTTGTTTAACGGCCGTCGAGGACGAAGCGGCATGGGAAGCCATATACGACGCCGCCAACTGGATCAAGCAAACGGTGTATGGCAACCGGATCGTGCTGTTCGCCCCGCTGTACGTTTCAAGCCCGTGCGTGAACAACTGTCTTTACTGCGGTTTCCGGAGTAAAAACCGGGCCGTGGTAAAGCGCACGCTCGGCCCCGAAGAGCTGGATGAGGAACTGCGCTGCCTGGTGGACGCCGGGCACAAACGCCTCATCATGGTCTATGGCGAAAGCCCCGAGAACGACTACCGGTACATTTGCGGCACGCTCGAAGCGGCTTACAAGTTGCGGAAAGGGCCGGGCGAGATCCGGCGCGCCAACGTGAACGCCGCCCCGCTGTTTGTCGAAGAGTATCGCGACGTTCGGGCCATGGGCATCGGCACCTACCAGGTCTTTCAGGAGACCTACCACAAGCCGACGTACCGGCGCGTCCATCCCAACGGGACGTTGAAGGGCGAATTCGACTGGCGGGTGTTCGGCCTTCACCGCGCGCAGGAGGCCGGCATCGACGACGTGGCCATTGGCGTATTGTTCGGGCTGTACGACTGGCGGTTCGAGCTTCTCGGCCTGCTCCACCACGCGATGGCGCTCGAGAAAGAGTTCGGCGTCGGTCCGCACACGATTTCGTATCCGCGTTTGGAACCGGCCGAAGGCACGCCGTTCACGACGGAGTCGCCTTGGCTGGTCAGCGACGCGGACTTCAAGAAGATCGTGGCCATCATCCGGCTGATGTGCCCCTACACCGGCTCGATCCTGACCGCGCGCGAACGGCCGGACCTCCGGCGCGACGTAATGCGCGCCGGAGGCGTCTCGCAGATGGACGCCGGCTCGCGCATCGCGGTTGGCGGATACGCGCAAATGAATCGTGAACACCAACCCGACCGGCAGCAGTTTTTGCTGGGCGACACGCGAAGCCTCGACGAGTTTATCCTGGACTTGTGCCGGGAAGGCTATTTGCCGTCGTTCTGCACGGCCGGATACCGCGAAGGGCGGACGGGGGCGAATTTCATGCCCCTGGCGAAACACGCCACCGTAAAAAACTTTTGTATTGCAAACGGCGTTTTGACGTTTCAGGAGTATCTCGACGATTACGCAAGCGAAGCCGTGCGCAAGATCGGACAGGAAAAGGTCATCCCCCAGTACCTCGCGTGGCTTGACACGCACAACCCGGGTCTCGGCGACCGCGTGCGTGGGAACCTGCAGCAGATGTTTAAAGAGGCCGCGCGGGATTTGCATTTTTAGCCATGGATATGCCGCATTTACGAGAAGCGCTTGGAGAAGAATGCCGCCGGCTGTGCGAACGGTACGGCCTGACCCAGGCGTACGTGGTCGAAATCGTCGGGTTGCGCAGGCATTACCTGGCGGGCTACGGCCGGCCGACGATGGACAAGCCGGAGCATTTGCCCTTGTCGGAGAAAATTGCGCTGTTCTGGCACGGAACCGTTCCGGCGGAGGAGCAAGCCGGCTGCACCCACGAGCTGCAAGACCTTGCGGAACGCTGGGAGAAAGAGGCATTGAGCGGTAAAAGCAAGTATGAAAACGGAAAGGATGCCCAATGAGCGGCGGCAAACGCGGGCGGATTCTTGTGCTCAGCGAAAACACTGCGGGCGGAACGGGCCTTCTGGCGGAACACGGGCTATCATTCTGGATCGAATACGGCGGGCGCCGCATTCTGTTCGACACAGGCCAGGGGATGGTCCTGCTGCACAATGCGGCGCGCTTGGGTGTGCCTCTCGATACGGTCGATGCAATTGTATTGAGTCACGGCCACTACGACCACACGGGCGGGCTGAAAGACGTGTTGAATGTCGCAAACGGGCCTGAAATCTACGCGCATCCCGCGGCTTTTGCGCCAAAGTACGCGTGCTCGCCAAGCGGTTCGCCGCGCGACATCGGGATCCCGAATCTTGACGAACAAACCGTGCGGGCGAAGTCAACCCTGGTGCTGACGGATGGCCCAACCGACGTGTTTCCCGGAGTGCGGGTGACGGGACCCGTGCCGCGTACCAACGAGTACGAAGACACCGGCGGACGTTTCTTTCGGGACGCGGCCTGTTCTAAACCCGACACGTTTCCCGACGACCAGGCGCTGTATCTGGAGGCGGGGGACGGGCTGGTTGTGGTGTTGGGGTGCGCGCATGCGGGCGTAATCAACACGTTGAAGCACATTCAACAGCTTACGAACGGAAAACCCGTTCACACGCTGATGGGCGGGATGCATCTGGTGTCAGCGAACCCGGAACGGCTCGACCGAACCGTGAGAGACCTGCGCGCGTTCGGCATCAGGCGCCTGTTACCCGCGCATTGCACCGGTTTTCCGGCCATGGCCAGGCTAATGCACGAGTTTCCGGCCCAATACGGCCAGTGCCACGTTGGAACCGTGGTCGAAATAGAAAACGCTGAGTAAACAGGAGGAACCGAACGTGCCAACTTACGAGTACGAGTGCGAGAAGTGCGGCGCGGCTTTTCAAAAGTTTCAAAGCATGAGCGAATCGGCCCTCGCAAAATGCCCCCACTGCGGCGGCCCGGTCAAGCGCCTGATCGGTGCCGGCGCCGGCATAATCTTTAAAGGCGGAGCGGGAGCCGCAACCGAGCGGCCCAGTTGCGGGCGAGATACACCGTGCTGCGGCCGGGCGGCGCCTTGCGACACGCGGCCGTGCGAGTAGGTGGGCGGCATGAGCCACGTTTTCGGTCCGGTGCCTTCCCGGCGGCTGGGACGCTCGCTGGGCGTCGATCTCGTCCCGTACAAAACTTGTAGCTACGACTGCATCTACTGCCAGTTGGGCCGCACGACGGAGAAGACCATTGAGCGCAGGCCGTGGGTTTCGCCCGAGGCCGTGCTGGACGAGCTGAAACCGAAACTCGCCCTGAAACCCGACTACATCACCCTCAGCGGGTCGGGCGAACCGACGCTGTGCACGCGCCTGGGCGAGTTGATCGAGGCCATTAAAGCGCTCACCGACACACCCGTCGCGGTGTTGACCAACGGTTCGCTCCTGTCGCAAAAGCCGGTGCGCGACGAAATCGCCGGCGCCGACCTCGTTATTCCGTCACTCGATGCCGGCGACGCCAAAATGTTTGCAGCCGTAAACCGGCCGCACGCGGGGGTGGCTTTCGAGGCGATGGTGGAAGGCCTGGTACTGATGCGGGAGGAATGTGCGGGCCGGTTCTGGCTGGAGGTGTTCATTCTGGGTGGCTACACGGCCGACGCAAAGGAAGTGGGAAAAATCAACGCGTATGTCCGGCGTATCAAGCCCGGCAAGGTCCAGCTCAACACCGTGACGCGGCCGGCCGCGGAAAGTTTTGCCTTCGGCGCCGAACCGGCCAGGCTGAACGAGCTCGCGCAGTTGTTCGAACCGAAGGCCGAAGTTATCGCCGACTTCCGGGGCGTGCACGGCCGCGAGGAGTTTACCTCGACCCGGGACGCCGTGCTCACGTTGCTTCAACGCCGGCCGTGCAATCTGATCGACATCACCGAGGGCTTGGGAATTCACCGTAACGAAGCGTTGAAGTATATCGAGGAGCTGTTGGCGCAACGGCGCATCGAGACCGTGCGTTCCGGCAACCGGATCTTCTACCGCGCCACGGCCCCCGGCGCCGGCGTCTGAACGGGAGCAATTATGTCAAGTAACGAGACATCCGTCATCGAGGTGGACGGCCTCGATGTCCATTTCAAAACTGCGGCTGGCCGCAAGGTAGTCGCCGTGGACGGGCTTGACCTCTCCGTCAAGCGCGGCGAGGTTGTCGGTTTCATTGGGCCGAACGGGGCCGGCAAGACCACCACCATCAAGGTGCTGATGGGGTTTATGCAGCCCGCCCATGGCACGGTGCGGTTGTTCGGAAAACCGGCCGGGTCAATCTCGGCGAGACGGCGCATCGGGTATCTGCCCGAGGTGGCCCTTTATTACCCGTTCCTGACGGCCCGCGAAGCGCTACGGCTTTACGCAAAACTCACCGGCATCGCCCGCGGCCGCCGCGAAAGCGTTATCGACGAACTGATCGAGCAAGTGGGTTTGCGCGGGCGAGACAGCGAACGGCTGGGCGGGTATTCCAAAGGCATGCTGCAGCGGATAGGCATCGCCCAGGCCATGATGAACGAGCCGGACCTGCTCATCCTGGACGAAATCACCTCGGGGCTGGACCCCGTGGCACGGCATGATGTGCGCGCCATCCTGATGAGCTACAAAGAAAAAGGCAAGACGGTTTTCTTTTCTTCGCACGAACTGACGGAGGTGGCGTTGTTGTGCGACCGGATCATTTTGCTCGACAACGGGAAAATTATCGAAGAAAACGAGCTCGAACAACTGCTGGTCAAAGAGCCGCTGTCGTTGGAAGATTATTTCGTGCGCAAACTCGGCCATAAGACGACGTAAGGAGACAGGAAATGGAAAAGGTTCTCGGAATCGCTTACGTGACGGTTTTGGAATCGTTCCGGCGGAAAGACCCTTACGTTGTACTGATACTCGGTTTTGCCATCGTGCTGGGCGCGGGGCTTTTCAACCAGTTCGGCATCGACGGTCTCGAGAAGTTCGTAAAGGACGTCGCCCTGACTGTCACCAACCTGTTGGCGATAGTCATCTGCGTGGTGGCGGCCGCGCGCCAGCTCCCAGCCGAGATTGCCAACCGGACCCTATACCCGCTGTTGGCCAAGCCGGTCAGCCGCACCACCGTGTTTTTCGGCAAGTACTTCGGCGTCGGTATCATGAGCACAGCGGTAGTCCTCTTATTCTGGGCGGAACTGCAAGTTTTGTTCGTGGTGTTCGGCATATCCTCCGGGATGATCTTTTTGCAGGCGCTGTACCTGCGCATCCTTTCCATGTGGCTGATAGCGGCGTTTGTGGTCACCCTCTCGCTGTTCCTGACTCACGGGGCGAACGTTACGGTCTCGCTCTTAATCTGCCTGGCCATGAGTACGTTCGCAAACACGATTCTTGCCGTTCACAGCGAGTTGGAGGGCGTTTCGCAACGGCTGGCCGAGGCCGTGTATTGGGTGGTTCCGCATCTCGAGCTGTTTGACCTGTCGAAAAAGGTCATTCACGAATGGCCGTCGATTCCGCTCGGCGCATTGGCCGCCCTTACCGGCTATGCCGCCGTCTACGCCGGGATCTTTATCGCGCTGGGCTGCTGGCGGTTCCGCCGGGTAAGCCTGTGATGCGCCCGCTCGCCGAAAAGCGGGGGCTGCTTTTCTCGCGGCTTTTCCCGTTGCTTCTGATTCCGGGGTTCGCCGTTTGCGGAATGCTCGCGCGCGTTTACGATGCGCAGGTCGAGCAGGTGCAAAGCCGGTTCAGTGCGCGCGAGATCGAGGCCGCCAGGGAATCCGTGGCGCTGACGCTGATGGGCCAGCTCCAGTTCACCGCGCACAGCCTCGTCTGGATGAAGACGCTCGAATACCTGCACAACGGCGTCGGTTTGCGAATGCCTACGCAAGCCGAAGAACAAAAAGGATTTCATGCCCATGAGGCGACCGACGTCGCCTCAGGCCTTGCCCACCGGTGCGGCGTGCCGATCGCCCTCAACGACCAGATGGACTGGCGAGGGCCGGTCGGCCGCCTGCACCGAATCATCGTGCCGCACATGGAAATACACCGGCACAGCGCGCCCATCGAACTTATCCCGTGGTATCAGCTCACCCTCAAACTCAACCCGAACCTCGAACGGCTCTACGTGCTCGGCGCATTCTTCCTGGCCGATTTTGCACAGCAACCCCGCGAGGCGTTGGATCTGCTCGAGGCGGGCGTAAAGGCCAACCCCTGGACGTTCGAGGTGCGCGCGGCGCTGGGACGGCATCTGTTCGACTATCGCGAGCAACTGAAAATACCCCCCGAACAAGCCTATGAACGCGCGGTCGACATTCTTGGGGAAGCGGTGGATAAAGGGCAAAAAGAAAAGGTTCGGCTGGAAAAAGAAGATTCCGGGTTCGATGACTATCAGATGCAACTGTTCAGCGAATCCTACCTCTTTCTGGCCAGAAGTCTCACCGAATTGCAGCGTTACGAAGAGGCGGCCGCTGTCTGTAACGAGGGCTATAAGGCGACCGGCTATAACCTGCTGAACGTGCAGAAACGCCACATCGCCAAGCTGGCAAAAACGCCTGCCGGCCCGGAATAAAAACCGGCGACTCAGACGATCTGCCTGCGTTTGTTCCGGGATCGCAAATCTGATAGCATGCGCTATTCCATCAAACTCAAGTACGAAAGTGAGGCAGTGGTATGGCCGCGGCATGTCCGGTGAAAGTTCTTACGTTTGATATCTGGGACACCATCGTCATTGACGATTCCGATGAGCCAAAACGCAAGGCAATGGGCTTGCCGCCCAAACGGGTGGCGCGCAGGGACCTGTTGCACGAGTTCCTGTCCAGACATGAACCAGTCGAGCGGCGCCTGGTCGATTTGGCCTACGACGTGACCGACGCCGCGTTCAACAAGGTCTGGCACGACCATTTCGTCACTTGGACTATAGGTCAACGCCTGAAGATCACGTTGAGCGGGCTGGGGCGGAACCTGCCCGACAACGATTTCGCGGAACTGGTGCGCCTGCATGAACAGATGGAACTGGACGTCCGCCCAAGCCTGGTGCCCGGCGCCGACGAGGCAATCCAGGCCCTGGCCAAAAAATACACGCTCGCTATCGTGTCGGACGCGATTGTGAGCCCGGGCCGCTGTCTGCGGGAGTTGCTGAAGGGGGAAGGCCTGCTCGACTATTTTAAATGCTTTGCGTTTTCGGACGAGGTGGGCTGGTCGAAGCCGGCCAAGCCCATGTTTGATTGTATCACCGAATCGCTGGGCTGCTCGATTGAACAAATCGTGCATATCGGCGACCGCGAACACAACGACGTTGGCGGGCCGCACGCGCTCGGCGCGCGCGCCATCCTGCTGACGGTGGCCAAGGACCGCGGAAGTGAAACTTCGAAGGCGGACGCAATCTGCCGCGATTACAAAGATTTGCCCGCATTGGTGGATTCGTTAAACGGATAAAAGGATATCGCGATGGCGGAAAACGTGCGTTTCCTGGTGCCCGACGGCTACCCCAAAGAAAGCCGGGATCAGTTCGATGAAGTAGGGATGACCCTGGCCGGGGTCCTCTATGAAAAAATGCTTCTTAAATATCTTCCCGACGCGCAGTGCGATATCTGGTATACGAGCGATGCCCCGGACCAGGCGCCCGATGACGAGACGCTGGCGGGCTACGCGGGCATCCTGTGGCCCGGATGCAACCTGACCGTTTACCACGACGACGAGCGATGCAAGTGTCACATCAGCCTGGCGCGGCGCGCCTTTGAATTGGGGGTCCCCGGTATCGGAAGTTGCTGGGGGATTCAACTGCCCGTCTACGTGGCCGGCGGCAAGGTCGAGCCTCATCCAAAAGGCCGCGAAATGGGCGTTATCCGCGACATCCAGGTCACGGAGGAAGGCCGGAAACACCCCATGTTTGCCGGAAAACCCCCGCTCTATTCGCACTTCCTCACCCACGACGACTATATCACCGCCCTCCCGGAAGGCACGGTTGCCCTCGCAGGAAATGCCTGGAGTCCCGTGCAGGCCACGGTGGTCAAATACAGGAACGGCGAGTTCTGGGGCGTGCAATATCACCCGGAGTACGACTTGCATGAAATGGCCCGCCTGATCATCGCCCGGGAAGAAAAACTGGTGAGACAGGCATACTTCCGCGGACACGAAGACCTCATGGCCTATGTTGCCCGCCTCGAAGAACTGCACGCCGAACCCGGCCGCAAAGACCTCCGTTGGCAACTGGGCATAGACGACACAATTTTGGTTGACGAAATCCGCCAACGCGAGTTCATCAACTGGCTCAACTACCTCGTGCTGCCGAAAGCCGGGGTAGCCAAGAAGGTGTAGTGCGTTACATGCGATCCCGCTCGTGATCGCGCGATTCGGCGTTGCCTTTTGAATAGACGACGATGCCGTTGTGGAGCGAAAGCCGTGGCCGGCTACACGTCCGATACTTTCGTAAATCGAACCGCGGCCAGGCAGATTGTTGCCGCCGCGGCGGAACCCACGAGCAGCATGAAGATCGGGCCGATGTCGCCGCCGCTCTTGTCGTACATGTCGCCGATAACGAATTCCTGCACTACCGACCCAATGGCGCCCATCCCGTTGATGATCGCCGCGGAGAGCGTCGCTCCGCGCTCGTTTCCGATATCCTGTGCGGCGGCCCCCGTCATGAGGGCGTCGGGACCGTACAAAAAGAATCCAATCGCGCTGATGGCAACCCCGAAAATCAAGAGGTTGTTTTGCCCCATGCTATAGAGCATCCAGCAGGCGACGAACATGCCCACCAGGAACAGAATGCTCACGCCGGTGCGCCGGCTTCGGAAGTACCTGTCGGACAGATATCCCGCTGCAATCACTCCCGCAATGCCGAAAATATCGAACAGGGTCGACATGTACCCGGCGTTATCGCTGGCCAAAGCATAATTTCTGGCAAGCAAAAAGGGCACCCACGACCACAGCGCATAGCGTATGAACTTCACGAAGAAGTAGAACGTGCCGACGATCGCAATCGTGGCGACCACTTTGCGATCCCAGCCCAACCGGCCTAATGGGCCTCTTACGGGATGGATGGCCGACGGCTTGGTCGTGGAAGGAGCTTCCTCGTCCTTTGGAAGAGAAAGCCCGACGTCTTCGGGCTTGTTGCGGTGGTTGAATGCAAAGAAGATCATCACCGCAAACAAGACCAGCGAGCCCGTGAGGAAGCTGTATTGAAAACCTGCAACCCCCAGAACCAACGCGGCCAGCCCGGCGCCAAGGACGCCCCCAAATTGATAACACGTGGCCCAGATGCCCATCACGCGGCCGCGTTCGTCCTTGCGGAACCATGTCGCCATGGAGCCAACGGTGTTCCCCCAGCCCACCGATTGCGCCAGCCCGTTCACACCCATAAACACGCCAAACGTGATCGCCGAATCGGAGAAACCAAAAACGATATTCGACAACACCGAACCGCCCATACCCAACAACAGGACCAGGCGCGGTCCCCAAACCGTCCCCGCGACGCCCCCGATGAATTGGCCCACCGTATAGGCAATAAGATAAACCGTTCCCAGGAAACCCAGCAACGAGGCGTCCCAGCCGAATGCATCGCCGAGATCGGCCTTGGCAACGTAGAAAGGCTTGCGGCAGAAATACAGGCCCGCGTAACACAGCCAAGTCGCGGCAAAGATCCGGTAGCGCCAGTACTTGAGGCGGACTTTTTCTTTGGGAGTCGTTAAGGAAAGAGCCTCTTCTGTCATGATTTCTTTCTCGGTTGTTAAAATGGAGAAATGCCATCATAGCACCTCGGCCGCACGATAACCATTGTCAGACTCTCAAATCTGTCAGACTCAAATCGCACAGAAAAATTGTCGCCGGGTAAATCCATAGTGTAGGCTCTATGCGCATGCGTGTTGGAACGCAAATAGGAGTGCCCCGTTATGCTCGAATGCATCACGCCGGTAAACGGTTCTGTTTATGTGCAACGGTCTTATGCTAATGCGGCCGCGATCGAAAAGGCTTTGACCTCTGCAAAACGCGCGGCGTTGGAGTGGAAGAATGTTTCCCCGGACGAACGCGCGGCTTTGTGCGGAAAGATGGTGGATGCCTTCTGTGCCAAGGCGGACCGCCATGCCGAAGAACTTGCCTGGCAGATGGGCCGCCCCGTCCAGTACGGGCCCGGGGAAGTGGGCGGTTTTGCAGATCGCGGCCGCTGCATGATCGCTCTGGCAAAGGACGCCCTCGCCGACATACAGCTTCCCGACAAAAAAGGTTTCACGCGTTTTATCCGCAAGACTCCCATCGGCATCCTCCTCACTATTGCCCCTTGGAACTATCCGCTGCTGACCGCCGTAAACAGCATCGTGCCCGCCCTGATGGCGGGCAACGCCGTCCTCCTCAAGCATTCCCATCAAACGCCCTTGTGCGCAGAGCGCATGGTCGAGGCGGGCGCAGAAGCCGGATTGCCCGAAGGTCTGTTCCAATTCCTCCATCTCTCCCGCGAACAGACCGCCGCCGTCGTTCAGTCCCCGCATATCAACGGCGTGGCTTTTACGGGATCCGTGGCCGGCGGCATTCAAATCGAAGAGGCAGCCGCGGGACGCTTTATTCCCGTAGGCCTTGAACTCGGCGGTAAAGACCCGGCCTATGTCCGCGCCGACGCCAAGCTTGATCACGCCATTGCCAACGTGGCCGACGGTGCGTTTTTCAACTCCGGCCAGAGCTGTTGCGGTATTGAGCGCGTGTATGTCCACGAGTCCGTGTATCGGGATTTTATCGACGGCATGATCAACGTGGCGACACAGTACAAACTCGGCAACCCCCTCGACCCTGAAACAAACCTCGGCCCGATGGTGCGCACTGCCGCCGCCGAATTCGTGCGCGGCCAGATCGCCGAAGCCGTAAACGCCGGCGCAAAATCCCTCGTCGATCCCAATGGGTTTGCCGCGAACAAGGAGGGTACGCCCTATCTCGCCCCGCAGGTTGTGGTGGACGTGGACCACTCCATGCGTCTGATGCGCGAGGAAAGTTTCGGGCCCGCGATTGGCATCATGAAGGTCAAAAACGACGATGAAGCCGTCCAACTGATGAACGACAGCGACCTCGGCCTGACCGCAAGCATTTGGAGTTCAGACGTAGAAGAAGCTTTGCTTTTGGGAGACCGCATCGAAGCCGGTACCGTCTTCTTAAACCGTTGCGACTACCTCGACCCGGAGCTGGCCTGGACAGGCCTGAAAAACTCGGGGCGGGGCGTATCCCTTTCTATTCTGGGCTATGAACAACTCACCCAGGCGAAGTCGTTTCATTACCGAACGAAAGTCGAGTAGGAGCCAACGATGATCAGCTTGTCCGGAAACTGGAATTACCCCACCACCATCCGTTTTGGGGCCGGGCGCATAAGAGAACTTCCCGATACGTGCCGTGAACTCGGCATTAAACGCCCCCTGCTGGTGACTGATGAAGGCCTCGCCCGCCTACCTATGATTAGCAAGGCCGCCGAGGCCTGTGCTGTTGCGGGTATCGACTGCGCGGTCTACAGCCAGGTCAACGGCAACCCCACTGGCGAGAACGTGGAAGGCGGCGTGCTGGCCTTCAAAACAGACAACCACGACGGCGTCATCGCGTTTGGCGGCGGCAGCGCGCTCGACGCGGGCAAAGCCATTGCCTTTATGGCCAGCCAGACGCGCCCGCTGTGGGAGTTCGAGGATGTCGGCGACAACTGGCTCCGCGCAAACACCGACGGCCTCGGCCCCGTCATCGCCGTGCCCACAACCTCCGGCACCGGCTCCGAGCTAGGCCGATGCAGCGTCATCACAGATGCCGCAAACCACGTCAAGAAGATCGTCTTTCATCCGCGTATCTTGCCTGCGGTTGCCCTGTCCGACCCCGAACTGACCGCCGGTTTGCCCCCACACATCACGGCGGCCGTCGGGATGGACGCTCTGTCCCATTCCGTCGAAGCCTTCTTCTCGCCCTTCTACCACCCGATGGCCCGGGGCATCGCCGTGGAAGGCTGTCGGCTGGTCAAAGAGTGGCTGCCGACTGCCGTGCACGACGGAGCAAACATCGAAGCGCGCTCTCACATGATGGTCGCCTCACAAGCCGGCGCCGCCGCCTTCCAAAAAGGCCTCGGCGCGATGCATGCGCTTGCACACTCGCTCGGCGCCGTTTACAACGCACACCACGGCCTGCTCAACGCCGTGCTGATGCCGTACGTGCTGAAGGCCAATGCCGCGGCCATCGCGGACGACGCCGCGTATCTGGCCAACTGCCTCGGACTGGACGCCACCCTGGACGGCTTAATCGACTGGGTGCTGGCACTCCGCGAAAATATCGGAATCCCGCATACTCTAGCCGAAGTAGATCTAAATGCCCAAGAAAAGGGTCGCATCGGCGCCATGGCCCTCGCCGACCCCTCAGCCGGCGGCAATCCCCTTCCGTTCACGGCCGACCAATACGCGGAGTTGTTCCGCTGCGCCGTCGCGGGGGAGTGGCCGGAACTCGTGTAGCCGCCGCCGTTTGCTTGTGCCATCCGCGCCTGTACGGCCGCCTCGTCAAAAGCTTCCGCCTCCCGCTCTACGACCTTCAGGGCCCCCCCGCCGGGCAATCACCGATGCACGCCCCAAGCCCGTCGCAGTACGAATCCGAAACCAGCCGCGCTTTGCCGTTCACCATGGCAATCGCCCCCTCCGCGCAAGAAGCAAACGAGGCAGACGATTCTGAAGGCATTGCCACTTCAGGGACAAGAGTATCGACTCTTCCACGGCACAAGGAGTGCCAAAAGAATCAGCAGACTGCCGATTATGGGCCAAGACATCAGGAACGCCATTGTTCCCACCATAATAAGTACTACCCAGACGGTGAACTTACGAGTTGATGTATACCTTGGCTCTTTGCGAAACCTCTTTTCCAGCATCACGATTCTTGCTATGGCTGCAACGGTTAAGGCAATAGCCAGACCCGCGTAAAAACAGAGAGCAAGAGACACTGAAAGCGGCCAACTGCCGGCATCACGCCCGTTGCTTATGATGGGCTGCCTTGTCAGAGAGAACAGGAGAGCCGATTCGCCGACATAAGGGGCGTCAGACAGATTCGACATCAGCATCGGTATCAACAACGTCCCGTTTGGCAGAGGCCACGATGCCACCAGGGCTTCTGTGCTTAAAGGATACGAATGTTCAAAGTGGCCGTTTGCCCGTGCGGCTCCAATGCCGAAAGCGCTGGCTGCCACGCCATAGCCCGCCAAAACGGGGCCGGCGTCCACATCGTATAATATGCGGGCATGTGAATAGTTTTGGGGAAACTCACGAAAGCCGGCCACCAGCCGTCCCTTTTGCCAGAAATGCTTTTCGTAGGTTTCATACCACTCCCGAGCTGTTTCCGGCCAGAGTTCGGGCGCCCATATCAGCATAAACGATAGGCCAACACCTCGAGCGCTGCCATAACCCAGGCCGGTTTTCGAGTCGGCTATATAAGCTGGAAGTTCTGTTTCGGGGTCAAGGATAGCGCCTTGAAAACCGCGCAAAGCACGGGCGGCGAATTCACCATGATCCGTTTCGAGGACCTTGTCGGCCCGCCTTATGGCTGCAATAGCCGGGAGAATATCAACGGGATAACATTCGCTTGGGTAGTCGTCCAACAATCCATAAGGAGAGGCATCAATTTCTTTGGCAAGCGTATCGACTTGTTCAGCGAGGCTAGCCCGATAGGAGCTGTTACACAGTAACTTTTCATAACTTGTCAGGCCGCTTATGAGAAGCATGCGGTAAAAAAGGTTTTCGCGTTTTAGATAATCTTCCCCCCAGTGATCTTTAACCCACTTGGCATGGCCGGGATCTGCAATAAGGGCCGTTGCAGCTTCAATTGTTCCACGAGCATATTTCGCAGGCATGACTTCTGACAACGACGGATCTTCTTCCCATGCTTTTTGCAGCGCTTCCGTCGACCAAAGATAGAACACTGAGCTAAAGACAGGCCATTCGGTACCGGAAATATTGAATGTATCCACCTGGCCTGCTTGCCCGCAGGAAACACGCCTCAAGGCCCATTGTTCGATCCGTTTCGAAAGGGAGTGGTGCAAACGAAACGCAAAGCGCGGAATTTCGCCAGTTGCCAATCCTGGATCGGTGAGTAGACGAATGAGCATGCCCGTTGGATATGCAAAGAAGAAGATTCCTGCCCCCATGACTATGAGCGCATTAACGTAAACAAGGATGCGCGTACGATTCTTCATAGTACCCCATAGCAGTGCGTTCAACAGCGATTATACAGTCTGCACGATATCAGAAAGAAGCTGAGACGTGGGGTTTAATGCGAAGCTTATGCTATGGTCCGGCGGTGGCCGCCAATACTGTACTCCTGGGGCCATTCCGTAAGGCGCTTATTTTCTGGCTCTTCGTAATCTACGGTGGACCTTTGGAAATGCTCAACTGTGACGCGCCTTCAATATTGCCATATGGCAAGATGGTTAGGGCTCGTCTTTTCGTTTTGGACCGCTTCCTGGGGCGTTGCCCCAGGCTGACATGTTTCGGCCCTTCAGGCCTCAAAGAACCAGCGTCCACACTTTATGTTCACGCAGGCCTTAAGAAGCAGCGGCTGGATTTCATGTTCCACCACGATTTACGAAGAACCTATTTTCTTAGCCGGCTTCATCCGTAAAAAACCGGCCCGCGCCTTTCGACGCGGGCCGGTTCAACCTTTTTGCTTTACTATCTTACCCCAGTATGGCCGCCAGGTCTTCGTCAGGGGTGGCGATGGGCTTGATGTCGAAGTTTTTCACCAGGGCATCGAGTACGTTCGGCGTGATGAAGGCCGGCAGCGTCGGGCCCAACCGGATGCCCTTGATGCCCAGGTGGAGCAGTGTCAGCAGAATCGACACGGCTTTCTGCTCATACCATGACAGCACCATCGACAGCGGCAGGTCGTTCACATCGCACTCGAATGCCCCGGCCAGCGCCGAAGCAATCTGGATGGCCGAATAGGCGTCGTTGCACTGGCCCACATCGAGCAGCCGCGGAATGCCGCCGATATCGCCCAGCTTCATATCGAAGAATCGGAACTTTCCGCACGCCAGGGTCAGGACCACGCAATCTTGCGGCACTTTTTCGACGAACTCGGTGTAATAATTCCGGCCCGGTTTCGCCCCGTCGCAGCCGGCCACGAGGAAGAAATGACGGATCTTGCCGGCCTTCACCGCCTCGACGACCTTGTCCGCCACGCCCAGAACGGCGTTCCGGGCAAAACCGACCATCACCGAGCTCTTGTCGGTATCCTCGGTGAACCCCGGCATCTCCTGCGCCTTGGCGATCACGCGGGAGAAATCGCGGTCTGCAATATGCTCGACATCCGGCCAGCCCACGGTGCCCGTCGTGAAGATCCGGTCCTTGTACGCGTGCCGCGGCGCCTGGATGCAGTTCGTGGTCATCACGATCGCGCCCGGAAACTTCGGAAACTCGAAAATCTGGTTCTGCCAGGCGCCGCCGTAATGGCCGTAAAGGTGCTTGTACTTTTTCAGTTCCGGATAACCGTGGGCCGGCAGCATCTCGCCGTGCGTATACACGTTGATGCCCGTGCCTTCGGTCTGTTTCAGCAGGGCTTCGAGGTCCATCATGTCGTGGCCCGAAATTAAAATGGCCTTGCCCGCTTTCGCGCCGAGCGGCACCTCCGTGGGAACCGGATGCCCGTACGTTTCCGTATGTCCGGCGTCCAGCAGCTCCATTGCCCGCAGGTTGGCCTCGCCGCATTTCAGCACCAGCCCCAGCGCATCACCCATCGGAATGTCGGCGCGGTGCGACGCCCAAAGCGCGTCCTCGATGAAATCGTAAACCGCAGGATCTTCTTTCCCGAGCAGGTACGCGTGGTGCATGTAGGCCGCCACGCCCCGAATGCCGAACAGCAGGATTTGCTGGAGCGACCGGACGTCGTCGTTGTCGCTGCCCTCATCGAGCAGCCCGTGCCGCTCGCCTTGCGCAACCATCTCCTCGACGCCGCCCGCCGGCGCCAGGTCCACCGGCCCCGCCGCGAATTCGGCCGCCGCGCCCGCCGCCGCCAGCTTGGCTTTTAGCCCGTCGCGGGCCTGCGCCGCTTCGCGAACGTATTCAGCAAGCGCGGCGGGATCGAAATTCACGTTCGTCAGCGTTGTAAAAAGGCCCTCGCACATCCGCCGCTGCGCCGCGACGTCGGTGATCCCGGCTTTCCGCGCGGCCACGGCCACCTCGCCATAGCCCTTCCAGATGTACGTGATCAGATCCTGCAGGGCCGCCACGTCTGGATTCTTGCCGCACACGCCCGCCGCCGTGCATCCTGTGCCTTTTGCTGTTTGCTCGCACTGGTTACAGAACATTTCGTTTCTCCTTGTCGTCGTTTTGGCCCCGCCCTTCCGGCACGAGCCGTTCAGTCGCGTCTCACGTGAAAATCTACCACCGCAACCGGGCCCGTGCCTTGACTTAGGTCAAGCCGGAAGGTAATTTCTCCGTCAAGGAGAACAAATGCCTATTCCCGCAACGCTCCAGGCGGTCCCGCTGTTCGCCAAGCTGCCCGAAAAACAGCGCCAACAAATTGCCGGCATCGCCGTCTCCCGCGCCTACGCCAAAGGCGATATCATCTTTGCCGAAAACGACTTCGCAAGCGGTTTTTACGCAGTCGTCTCCGGGCGCATCAAGATTTACAAACTCTCCCCGGAAGGCAAAGAACAGATCCTCCACGTGTTCGGCCCCGGCGACGTGTTCGGCGAGGTCGTCGTGTTCGCGGGCAAGAAATTCCCGGCATACGCCGAACCGCTCGAACCCGCGACCGTCCTGTTCTTCCCCCGCGACGGCTTCGTCAACCTCATCCGAACCGATCCCGATCTCGCGCTCGGCATGCTGGCCGAACTGTCAATCAAGCTCCGCCAGTTCACCGCACTCATCGAAAACCTCTCCCTCAAAGAAGTCCCCGCCAGGCTCGCCGCGCACCTTCTCTACCTCAGCAAACGGCAGGAAGACACCGACGCGCTTGTTCTCGAACTCCCCAAAACCCAGCTCGCGAGCCTTCTCGGCACAATTCCCGAAACCCTCTCAAGGATCCTCGCCAGAATGGCCAAAGAAGGCCTCATCGACATGCCCGACTCCCGCCAAATCCGTATCCTCGACCGCGCCGCGCTCATCGAAATCAGCCAGGGCGAAAGGCGGCTGGCCTGATGGCGCAAAACTCACCTTAACCAGGAGACACTCATGCACAAGCCGGTTTTGACCGTTGTAGGGTTCGGCCCGAAGGGGATCATTTTTCCGGCGCCTCACCCACTACTTGGCGCGAAACGCAAATCGACAACCCTTTTACGAAACTCTTGCGCGAACGGCTTCTCCATTCGCTGACCACCTATCATGTAGCTCTCACGGCCGGCGAATACCCGTTCAAGCAGGCTCAGAAACCTTCAGGAAAAAAGAGTACGGCATGAGGAGTTCGTGAAATCGTTCTCAATCCTTTTCGTCTTCTGCCCTTTTCGCCACCAGCATACGCGCCTGTTCTGGTTGAGTGGGGCTGCGTAATGTGCTAATATGCCGACCACTGTTCCACTGTGCGATCAACGGCGGCCTGGGGGCCGCTGAAAGGGCTATAAACCATGTTCGACTCCACGCTCATCGAAGTTGCACTCGGACTGTTTGCCACCTATGCGCTGCTCAGCCTTTTGGGGACGGCCATCGCCGAAATAATCGTTGCCCTGCTCAATGTGCGCGCCAAAAACCTCGCCTCGGCCGTCGAGGAGCTTCTTACCGACAATCAAATTGCCAGGAAGTTTTATCAGCACCCGTACGTGAAAAACCTGAACAACGACTCGCCCGCCAAGCGGCCTCAGAGCCTCCCAAGCCGGACTTTCGCGCAGGCGCTGCTCAGCGCCGTCGAGTCGGTTGCTTCCGCCGACAGCCGGCCGAGAAACCCCCGCGCTAATCCGGTAAACACCCTCCGCGCCACGGTAGGCAAAATCACGGACCCCGCGATGCGCGATGCCCTAATCACCGCCATCGATTCCGCCGACGGGAAGATCGAGCAGGCGCGCGACAACGTCGCACAATGGTTCGATGCAGCCATGGAGCGTGTCACCCAGCAGTACAAGCGGTATACGCAAAAGATACTGCTCGCGATCGGGCTTATTCTGGCCGTGGCCATAAACGTCGACACGATCCACATCGCTTCCGTCCTCGCTCACAGCCCCGCGCTCCGCGAACAGGTCGGGAGCGATGCCATCACGGCGGCGCAGTTCTGGCAGGCCAGATACGACCAAATCGCCGAGCCGCAGCCGCTCGCCGTCTCCGTCCAACCCGAGGCCATACCCGCTGCCGAAAAAAAGCTCGATTTCAAAGCCATCTACGACGATTTGGCCGGCCTCAACGTCCCAATCGGATGGGATGAGCCCGCATGGGACTATGCCAAAGAGCGTTGCTTCATCTTCCCCATGCTCGGCTGGTTGCTCACGGCGTTTGCAGTCTCGCTCGGCGCGCCGTTCTGGTTCGACCTCATCGCTAAAGTCGCGCCCCTGAGACCTTCCGAAAGGCAAGCCGAAGACGTGGCCGCAAAAAACCAGCCAAAATAGACGCGGCATCCGCCCGCGTGCCCAGGCAGCAAAGACAAAACCGGCGGCCAAGACCTTGAGTCTCAACCGCCGGTTCTAAATTCTTGGTAGCGGCGGACGGGATCGAACCGCCGACAAACGGATTATGATTCCGCTGCTCTACCAGCTGAGCTACGCCGCCATTTCCTGAAATGGTACCATAACGCGCCCCCGGTTTTCCACCGCTTACCGCGCCGCTTGCCGCGCCGCTTACCGCACCGCTAAGCTTACCCCGCCTTTGAGGCACAACAGGCTCGCATAAGCGTCTTTGGCCTCCCCGCAGGCCGCGCAGAGCAGGTCGAAATCCGCCGGGACCTTATCCCCGCCCGGCCCCTCCAGGTGGTAAACCTGAAAATCCAGCTCCGTCAGAAGGTCCAGGAACCCCCGCGCCCCAATCCCCGATTGGTTCAGACCCCACGGCTCGAACTCTGTCAGCATCGCAAGTTTCGAACAACGCTGAATCAGCCCCGTCATGCCCTTGAGCGCCCAGCCTTCCGCCCCCTGGATGTCCATCTTGATAAACGCCACCGGCTGGCTGTCCGGGAGGTATTCGTCCAGGCTTACGGTCTCCACGTCGACGGCCCTGTATCCGTTTTCGATGATCCGGTGGTCCACGCTGCCGTCTTCCGATTCATAGAGCTTAATGCGGCCCGAACCCGATGAAACGGCCTTTTCCTCCACGACAACGTGCTTGTAACCGCTCTCACCAATTGTCCGCCGGAGCAGGGCGGCGTTGGCCGGATGCGGTTCGAACGCGTAAACCCGGCCGCCCTCGCCCACGCACTGCGCCAGCAGCAACGTGTAGTAGCCGATGTTCGCCCCGATATCCAGCACCGTGTCCCCCGGCTTTACCAGCCGCGCTACCAGTTCCGTCTCGCGCGGTTCAAACGTGCCGTGGATCGAAAGGTTCAGGCTGTCGAATGCGTCCAGAAACAACGTCTTGCCAAAAACCTCAACCGAACGCGGCCGAAGCCGCCGAAGCATGAAGTTGTGTGCCGACCGAACCAACGGGATTCTATTCAGCCCGTAACCCGTCAGCCGCCGCACCAACCAGCCATATGGCGCCAACATCCATCCCATTCCGTTTCGTATCCTCCCTGAAAGCCGAGTGTAGCAGACTTGAGCTGGACTTCTCATGGCACAAATGGGAGGGGTCCGGCTGACGGCAAAAAAAGGTTCACCTGAAGCCCGGTATGGTACCGACGGGATTACGCCGACCGCGGACGGTCGGACGTCGGCGTTCCGCTATCGCTCCACCGCCTCCTGCTAATGACATGCCGGGGCTTGGCCGCCAAAAAGTGGCTCACCCGGACCTTGGGATGATAGCGCCGGGATTGCTTCGTCGGCGTTCCGCTATCGCTCCACCGCCTCCTCGCAATGACAGGTGGAGGATCGGGATTGCGTTGCATGTCTTTTTGGGGAATCGCCGCGGGAGGCGGTGTGGAACTCGCAATGACAGGTGGAGGATCGGGATTGCGTTGCATGTCTTTTTGGGGAATCGCCGCGGGAGGCGGTGGGGTGACATGCGGGGGACGGTGCAGGTGTCGCCAATAGCCAGTATCGGCAACAAAGGACTCGTACTGACCGGAGGGAAACCATGATAAACTGGGCTGCGATCTGCGGTAGATGGCAGAGGCGCCTATGACCCCCCACCTGTCATTGCGAGGAGGCGGTGGAGCGATAGCGGAATGCCGACGCGGCAATCCCGTCGGTCGTCCAGGGCAAACCGGCGATGGACCACAACTACTACGTATACATACTGACCAACAAGCGGTGCACCGTATTGTACACAGGGATCACCAACGGCCGCGGTGCGCGCGGAATATGCCCGCGCGCGCCGCGCGGAATATGCCCGCGCGCGCCGCGCGGAATATGCCCGCCATGTTCAGCCGTTGTATCGGCAGGGTATCCTCAATTTGATAACGCCGAAGCTCAACAGGGACGCCGCCCGGCTCCGGCTGAAAATGCTGCAAGACCAGAACCCGGTGTCCGGCTTGTCTCACGACGCGATGCAGGCGCTGCTGGCCGAAACCGCCGCGCCGGGCGAAGACCTTGCCTGGCTTGCCGCGCACGATCTCGACCCCGAGGTCAGCTCGGGCGCGTTCTCCGTGCTGTACTACGCGTTGCGGTGCGAACGGGTTTCCACCCGGCTGCGCGACCGCGTCCGCAAAAACGCCGCGCCGGTCCTGCTAAAAGCCCTCCAGAGCTGCGGCATGCCGGATTCCCGCAAATATTCCATCGGACCCCTCTACAGCTTTTGCATAGGCCAAGTCTCCGGCGACGAATACCGCGCGTTTTTCAAAGATTTCGACGGCATCACCAACAGAATGATTAAGGACGCCATCAAGAACCTTGGCGAGGAGCCCCGCAGCGTCGACAACGTGCTGACCAGAATGGAAGCGCTGCTCGAGACCGACCTCGAACAAGGCAGCCGGTTTGCCGCCGCCATCGAACTCGCCGAACATATGTTTTCCGAAAAACCCGCCGCGGCCGCCGCGCTTGCCGGGGCCGCCGTTCTCACCGGGTGGCTCGAAGAGGACGTCCGCGACGGCCGCGCCGACGATGCGCTCCGCCTGCTCGAACAAACCAGGCACCCCAGGGCTTTTTGGATGCTTAACGAAATCGCCGGTTGGCCCGGTCTGGACACCCTTCACGACAAGGTTAGCCGCGCCGCACAAAAAATGCGCCTCCAAGGCGTGAAGCCCGCCTGCCCGCAGTTCGCCGTGTTTTCCCACGGGCTCGTTACGGCCCCCGACGGCCTCGGCCTGCGCCAGATGGCCCTGTTCTACGATGCGCCCGGCGGCGTCGACGCGCTCCTCCTGTTGTTCAGCGAAACCGTCGGGCTCAAAGACGTCATTTGCGTGTTCGGAGAAGGCAAAGACGTCGAACAGGAGTTGCGCGAACGCGCACGAGATTTAGCCACGGCGCCCTGCCGCCTGCCCCTGGCCCGCGATTTTCTCGCCGACGCCATGGCGCGCCATCACGAAACCGGCTTGCCGCCCCCCGCGAACCTGATCATCTACCGTTCCTATCTTGGTGCGGCGCCTATCGAACCGCGCCGGCGAAGCCCCGACCTTTCAAACTACCGGCTCGCCGCCCTGCGCGAGTCGCCCGAACTCGTCGCCAACTCCGGTCTTCTGGCCGTCGCGCCATCCTATAGCATGTTCATGTTTACGTCCGACACCGCGTACGAATTTTTTAGAAAGGCCGCCGGCAAAAAGCGGCGCCGCTTCCCCCAAGACATGCTTGAGCGCTTTCTGCGCGAAGTGGCCGTCGAAGAGCGCGAAACCCTTCTTGCCCGGCTCGCCGCCACCCTCGAGGTCGAAGACTGGGCCGGCCGCGCCCGAAAAAGAATCAACCAGACCGCCGCACGCACGTGGCTCGGCATTTCCCAAAACGTGCTCCCCTTCCACCAGGTACCCTACGTGAAGCTCATCGGGAAAATGTCCGCCGAAATGATTATCGAAAACGTCCGGATGGGATTCTCCACACAGGAAGAGGTAAACGAAGCCGCCCTGCTCGCCGAGCAACAGTCATAAGCAGCGCCCCTGCATATGTCCTGTCCTAATCCTCCTTCACAATCCCGTGCGCGAACCGGTGAAACGTCTCATGAACCCCCGCGCCAATTTCTTCCACCTCGAGCTCGTTGAATGCCGCTGCCAACTCCCTGTTGTCTTCCTCGGTCAGCGCCTCGTCGGCCATGTTGAACAGAACGTTGTCCTCTTTCGTGATGTGGTCGTGCAGCAGTTCGACGTATGCCAGTAGATGATAGGCAATATCGTTCGCCGCCGAGGCGTCGCCGGACTGGCGGCGTTCCAGTGCGTCCGAAATTGCGGCAATTTCGTTGCGTCCTTCCACATGTTCCCGCAACATCACTGAAATCGGCCCCACTTCCGTCGACATGCCCCGCTCCCCGAGCTTGGGGAACAGAAGCCGTTCTTCTTTACCATGGTGGCACTTGTCCACGAAAACCCGGAAGAACTCGAGAATCTCCCGCATTTTCTCCACGTTGACCTCGCCCGTCGCCTGAATTTCCTGCGCTTCCCGCTCCGCCCCGCAAAGTACCGCCAAAACTATCTGATGCTCGTGCTTAAGCGTCTCCGTCGGTTTCATCACCGCTCCCTTCCATGCGTTTCACCTAAGGGAACAAACTCAAACTAAAAATAATCCTGCAAGCACTTCTGGTCCATAACTTCCGCCGTACCGGGTGGGCTCCCGCTTCGGTGGGGTACGGCTCCCGCCGTACCGGGTGGTGGTGGCGGTGAAGACAAGACTCGGCGTCTCCACCTACAGTCTCCAGTCTCCAGCCTCCCGCCTCAAGCCTATTCCGGCAAATCCGGCGCCGGGAGTCTCGCCAGCAGTGCGTCAAGCCGTTTCTTCGCTTCCAGCACCTCGGGTTCCGTCGAAGAAGTAACGTCGCGGTAGCCATCGCCGTTCCGGCTCGAGCCGCAGTCGTACAGCCGCCCGTACTCGCGCGGCGTGTTCTTTTCGAGCAGCCACCGTTTCGTTCGCAAGATGCGGTAATCCGCGAGGAAGCTGAAGATCCATTCCCGCGTCGTGTCCGTCTCGCCGCGCAGGAAACCCGCGTACGAAACGCCGTCTACCGGACGATCCTCGGGCAAGTCGGCGCCGGCAAAATCGCAAAGCGTCGGCATTATGTCCGACAAGTCCGTGAGTTCCATCGTGCCGCCCCGCGCTTTCACAATTCCCGGGCCGTTCACGATCATCGGCACCCGCGAACCCAGTTCCGTCGGCTCGCCCTTGCCCTGGCCGCCCGTGCCGTTGTCGCCCGTAAAGAAAATCAGCGTATTTTCTCTCAGCCCCATTTCTTCCAGCGCGGCCACCAGCCGGCCAACCAGCGTGTCGACGTACTCGACCGTCGCCTTGAAGTACTGCTGGCCTTTGCTGAACCTGTTTTCGCCCGGTTTGAGGGAGTTCGGCGTGGGCATATGCGGGTCATGCGTCAGGCACATCGGATGGTAGACGAAAAACGGCTGGTCCCGATGCCGTTTTATAAAGTCGATGGCGAAATCCAGGTGGATGTCCGGCCCGTAATCGGTTTCTTTCGTCGGCACGTACTTCCCGTTTTTCGTGATGGACGGATGCCAGTACCGGGCGGTCTTCTGGTTGCGCTTGTTTTCCCACGCGCCCGTATGCTTGACGCCCGCCGGCAAATCCTGCTTGTACGCCCACGCGCAGTACTCGTCGAAGTCGCATTCCAGGATCATGTCCGGCTGCGTGCCCGACAACTGCCACTTCCCCGACAGCGCCGTCGCGTATCCCGCCTCTTTCAGCAGGTTTGCAAACGTGACATGACTTTCGGCGATGTCCTCCACGGCCGAACCCCGCTCCGGGCCGCCCCGCCGGCCCGCAAACTGGAGCACCCCGTTATGGCACCCGTACTGGCCCGTCATGATCATCAGCCGCGTCGGATGGCACAAAGGCGTCGAGTAGCACGTTTCGAACCGGACGCCCGTCTCGGCGAGCTTGTCCAGGTGCGGCGTGCGGTGCTCCGCGTTGCCGTAGCACGACAACTCCTTTGCGCCCAAATCGTCCGCCATGATGACAATGATGTTTGGCGGCCTGTTTTCCGCTCCGCGCGCCTGCCCCATGGCGGCCGCGCTAAGAAGGCCGCCCGCCGCTTGTGCCATAAAATTCCGTCGATTCACTTTAGCCATTTTTGCCTCGCTGTCAGTTTGCCGGCGGATGCCACCACGCCATCGCGTCGGAACCGTTACCCGTGTGTATTACGTCAACCACGGACAGCGCCGCCAGGTCAACCACATGAACGCCGTCCAGTTTCTCGCAGCCCACGAAGGCCCGCCGGCCGTCCGGGCTGATTTCAATACCAATCGCCTGGCTGCCCACGGGAATCCGTTTCAGTTCTTTCCGGCTCGCGACGTCTATCACGACCAGTTCGCCGTTTTCGGTCCAGCTTGGAACCAGCGCACGCTGTCCGTCCGCCGTAAACTTGATGCGCACCGGCATCCCCGGGCACTCGAACGTCTCGATCACCTTGTTCGCCGCCACGTCGACAATCGAAATGCTCCCGCCCGTCTGGTTGCCTACCCACAGGCGCTTGCCGTCCGGCGTGAACGCCATCCCTTCGCACCCTTTGCCGCAGGGGATCTGCGTGATCAAGTCTCCGGAAGCGATATCGATCACCGAAACGTTCTCCGTGGCGATGTTCGCCGTATACAGCCGCTTGCCGTCCGGCGACACCACCACCATGTGCGAGATCTTGCCGTGCGTCGGGATTCCCCGCGTCACCTCGTTCGTTTCCGTGTCAACCTCAACCACGAAACCCGTCTGGCCCGCCGTAAAATACGCGTGACGCCCGTCCGGCGCCATCGCGGCGCCGTGGATCCGGCTGTACTCGCCCGTGCTTATTTGTTTCACGTGTTCCTGCCGCTTCAAATCAATCACCGAAATCGTGTTGCCCGGCGGCGCGTAGTTGGAAAGATACGCAAACCGGCGGTCTTTCGAAATCACGATCTCGTGCGGGTTCGGCCCCGTGGCAATCTTCTTGACCGGCCGCAACGCAACCGGATCCACGAACGACATCGTGTCCTCGTGTTTGTTCAGCACCAGTAACACCGGTTTGTCCGGTTTAAAGGTCGCCAGCTTCGGTTCCACTGGCGTCAAATCCATCCGCCGGACAAATACCTCCGCCGATTCCGACTGAATCTGAATCCGGCCTTTCGACGGCCGCACGTCGTAGCATTCATTCACCACTTCGCCGTTAAGAACCAGTTTCAAACGGCTGCCGTCCGCGATGCACTCGTACCGGTTCCACTCGCCGAGCGGCCGCTCCACGTCGCGCGGTCCACGAAACCCCAGCACGTCCTGCCATTCCGGATCGCGGCCCCACCAGTTCAGCCGCCCTTTGTGCAGCGTCACCGGCGCGCCGCCCGGCTCGTACACGGGGCTGCTCCCGTGCATCTCCTTCGCCGCCGGGCCCGTGATGCTGAATCTGTCCGTGCCGTCGCCCACCACGATGAAGTCGCCCGTGCCTCCTTCGATCATCTGGCACTCGATCGAGTTCATCCAAATCCCGCTGTACGACCCGTCCTCGCCAACTGAATGCACAAGCAGGCCTGAATCGCGCGCCTTTTCCTCGCGCGGCGGCCAGTTTTTTTCGCCCCATTTGAACTCGACCACCAACTGGTAGTTCTCAAACTCCTTCTCCGTCGTGATGCAGCCCCATTCCTCGCCCGAGATGCGCAATATTCCGTCTTGAACCGTAAAAACGCCCTTCGGATCGCTTCCCCGCCCCCGGCCCTTGATAAACGTGTAAAACCCGTCGAGGTTTTTGCCGTTGAAAAGCCGGATTGTCTCATTGGGATCCAGCCCCGCGGCCCACCCCGCCGCACGCCGGAAAAGACGCGCCACCGGCGGATTTTTCAACGCCGGCGCGTCGTGGCCCAACACGCTGTGAAAAACCCGGCCCGCGCCGTAGTCCAGCACGAACGCGATCGGGTAGTCTTTATTGTCGACCTTCGACCGCGCCGTGGCCAGCACCCGGATCGGTGCGTCGCCCGCCAGGCACGTGTAAAGTTCGTCCGTCGTCTCGAACGCATCCAGCCCGTCTGTAATCGGGTGCCGCTCTTTCGTAATCTCAACCTGGAACGGCCCGAACGGATCGTGCCCCCGTAACGCGGGATCGTACGACCGCCCCGCCAGGTTCCGAAACTCCGGCCAATCCTGGAATGCGCCGCACGCGAAATGCACCAGCACAAGCCCTTTGCCCCCCTCGACAAACCGCTTCAGATTCGCCCGCGCTTCCGGCCCCGGATCCGGCTGCTCCCAGTTCATGAAATGCAGTACCACCGCGTCGTAACTGTCCAGCTCCGGCGAAGCCAGGTCTTTCGGTTCCTCCGTGACCACCACCTCCAGCCGCGTGTCGCCCCGAATTGCTTCCGCCAGAACAGGCGCCGTCTCCCGCCACTTATGCCCCGGATAATCCTGCCCCGTGACAATCAGCACCCGCTTCTCAAAATCACCCCAAGCGGCCGCCGCAGCCAAAACGCAAACCAGCAAAACAAATCTTCGCACGTTAAACCTCTCGTTTGTCCTTCATCCTTAAGAACGCCAACGCCAGACGCCAAACGCCCCAAACCCTATACCCCATTTAAAGCGCCCAAGGCGCCCGCATCGAGCGCGCCAGCATCCTGTTCGCATCCTCGCAATCCGTAAACCGCTCCGCCGCCCAATCCCACGTCAGCTCACGCCGCAGCCGCGTCGCGATGTCTCCGATCAGCGTGATCGCGTTCGCCGTATGCCCCGCCTCGACCGGCGCCACGGGGTCCCGGCCCGTCCGCACGCAATCGAAAAAGTTCGTGTGATGGTCCTCCGAAACGTACAAATGCTCTTCATCCGGCTTAATCTCAACCCCTAGCAGCGACGCTGGCTCTGCCCAGATGCCCGAACGGTTCACGTGTACCCACCCCGCGTTGCCTTCGAACCGGCAGCCCTGCTGCTGTTTGACGTTGTCCGAGAAAACCAGAAGCAGGCCGTCGTCCGTGCGGTACTCGATTTGCCACGCCGTCGAGGTATCGCCCAACCCTACCCGCGGAAACTCCGCCGTCCCTTTCACCCGCAGCTTGCCCCGCGTCAGCGCGGGCGCGCCCCACTGCGCCGTATCGATGTGGTGAACGCCCCACGACTGCACCCAGCCCGCGCAATAGTCCGTCATGAAGTACCAGTTGTAGCTGCACTTCAGATCGTTGTGCGGCGTGTACGGAGCCGGGCCAAGCCAGATCTCGTAATCCAGGTCGGCCGGCGGCGGTGTCGGCGGGGCTTCCGGCAGATCCGTCCCCGCGGGCACGCCCACCCGAACCGTGTGCAGTTTGCCCAGGTAACCGTTCCGCGCAAGCTCGCACGCAAAACGGAAATCGCGCCCCGACCGCTGCTGCATCCCAACTTGAAAAACGCGCCCAAGCCGCCGGACCCCGTCGACAACCGCCCGGCTTTCTCCAACCGTCAACGCCAGCGCCTTCTCCCCGTAAACGTCCTTGCCCGCTTCCATCGCGGCCAAATCGTGAAGCGCGTGCCAGTTCTCCGGCGAGGCAACGAACACGGCGTCCACGTCGTCCTGCGCCAGCAACTCCCGGTAATCCTGGTACGCTCCGCAAGCTGTTCCGCCGTAAGCCTTGTTCACGCGCGCCGCGTTGGCTTCGCATTTGGAAAGAAAAGGGTCGCAAACCGCGACAACCTGCGCTTCATTGCGGCCGATAAGCGTGTTTACGTGACCCGACCCCCGCGAACCAAGCCCGATTGAGCCGATCTGCAACCGCTCGTTCGCCGCAACGCCCCCGCCCTTCCCCAGCGTCGCCGCCCCCACAATCTGAGGCCCAACAAAAGGCGCCAACAAAGACCCCGCCAAAAATCCCCGCCTCGAGACAACCGATCCAGTTGATTTGCCCATGAACCCGCTCCCTTGTTCGCAGTGAACCGAGTTCCAGTCTATCGCAGTTTCACCCCCCGCACAAACTCCCAACTGTCAACCGTCAAACTGCCAACGGCTTACAGCAGTATATTCAGCGCCATCCCCACGATCAGGCTTGAAACAAGCATGATGGCAAATGCCTTCATCAACCCGGCGACCCCGATTTCCCGCGCGAGCACCACGAACGTCGCCACGCACGGAAACGACATCGCAAGCACGGTCACGCTGATCACCAGTTGGTACGGGGTAAGGTCCAGCGCGCCCAGCATCCCCACCGCCACGTCTTTGCGGAAAAAGCCCATCAGGATCGCCAGCCCCGCTTCCTGCGGCAGCCCCAGCAGCTTCGTAAACACCGGCGCCATGGCTTCCGCCATAAAATCGAAGATCTTCAAAAAGTGCAGCAGGTTCACCACCAGCACCCCGCCCAAGACAAACGGCACCGCCTCTTTGATGTAGCCGCGCATCCGCCGCCAAAGTTTCACGCCCACCGTCCGAAACGGCGGCACCCGGTACGGCGGAATCTCCAGGATCAGCTCCGGGCTGCCCCCCGCCAGAAACCGGTTTAGAATGCGCCCGATCACGATCCATACCACGAAAAGCGTCCCGTAAACCATCGCCACGTACTGCGCCCCAAACGGCCCGAGAATGCCCCACATCATCGCCTGCAGCCCGGCGCATGGCACCGCAATCGATACCAGCGTCGACGCAATGAGGCGTTCCCGCCGGTTTTCCAGCACGCGCGTCGCCAGGATGCCCGGAACGTTGCAGCCAAACCCCAGCAGCATCGGGATCACCGCCCACCCGTGAAGGCCCAACCGGTGCATCAGCGTGTCAAGAAGCACCGCAAGCCGCGGCAGGTACCCGAAATCTTCGAGGTAGCTAAGCACAAGGTAAAACGAGAAGACATAGGGAAAAACCATCCCGAATCCCACGAAAAGCCCCGTGCTGAGCAGGCCGAACGATTGAATAAAATCGATTTCGCCGTTTACCAGTTCACCGATCAGCAGCGTGTACAACAGGCTTCCCGGTTCCATCCGCGAAGCCAGCGCTTCCAGAACCGGCCGCCACCAATTTTCGAAAATCGGCTCGAACACGTACCCGATCAACCCCTCGCCGATCAGCCGGATCAACATGAACGAGGCCGTCAAAACCAGCGCCGCCAACGGCAGGCCGGTCGCGGGTTTTACCGATAAATCGCCCAAAAACTCCAAAAACGTGTGATGCCGGTGCTCGAGCGACTGCACCTCGTTCAGAATCCGGCCCACCTCCGTCCACCGGTCTTCTTCGGTCATTTCCCGCGCCGCTGCCGGCGGTTTCGCCGGGGACCGCTCGACCAGCTCTTTGATGCCCTCGCCGGTGATGCCGACGGTCGGGACCACCGGCACGCTTAGCTCTTTTTCCAGGCGTTCGACATCGATATGGATGCCCTTGTGTTTGGCGTCGTCCCAGATATTGAGGGCGACGATCATCGGGATCCCGTGCTGCAACAGGTGCAACGTCAGGTGCAGATTGCGTTCAAGGTTGGTGGCGTCGACGACATTGATCACCGCGTCCGCGTCTTTAAGCATCTCGACGGCGATCTGTTCGGCTTTCGAGGTTGCGTGCAGCCCGTACGTCCCCGGGACGTCGATCAAAAGGCACCGCTCGCCGTTCACCGTCATGAAGCCCTGGGTGATTTCGACGGTCGTTCCGGGGTAGTTAGCGCTCGTGACGTGCACGCCCGTAAGGCGGGAAAAAACCACGCTTTTCCCCACGTTCGGGTTGCCCATCAACAAGACACGTTTCACCGCACCGCCTCAACCAGGATCTTCTGGCAAATGCCCCGGCCCAGCGCGGTCTGCATCTGCCCGTGCCGGATTACAATGGGCCCCCGCGCGAACGAATCACTTACTTTCGTCACGTTCACGCCTGCCCGAATCCCCAGCGACAGCAGCCGGCCCTGCACGCCCTGCCCGCCTTCGATGGCGCAAACCCGCACGGTCTCGCCCGCGGGCACGTCGGTAAGCGCAAGCCACTGCTCAGTCATGCTGCGGATCCCCGGTGGTCTCGTCCAAGTACGCCAGCGAATCCCGGATCAGCATCGCCCGGCCGCTGTCTCCGAGCAGAAACTTGACGAGTTTGAGGAGTTTTTGGCTCGTTTCGGGGCTCATCAGGTGCTCGATTTTGCATGCGTCGGCCCGCGAAGTCTCCGGCGAAACGCCCAGCATTTCCTCAAAAAAACGCGAAAGCGTGCGAAAATTCTGCTCCACCTGGTCCACAACCCGCCGGCCCTCGTCCGTCAACAGCAAAAACCGGTTGGGATCTTCCGTAACCAGCTCGCGCTTCTTAAGTTGCGTCAATGCCGCCGAAGCTGCTGCCCGCGTCACCTCGAGCCGGTCCGCAACGTCCGTCGCCCGCGCATAACCCAACTCACCGTGCAGGGCGTCTATCGCCATAAGGTAATGGGCGGCTGAGTGGGTGACCTGGTTGTTCTCGAACTCCCGCCAATAGCTGGCATTATTTGGCTGGGTGTTTACCATGGCTGCCTCCTGTTAAGTATGCTTAACAATTGTAAACGAATGTTAGCCGAGGTCAACGGTGGTTGTCAAGGGGCGGGCGTTGGTCAAGCGAGGAGTTTGCCGGTGGAACTGAGGCTGAGCGAGGCGTGGAGGACGCCTTTTTGTTGTTTGAGCTGCCCGGCGAGTTTTTCGATTTGTTTTGCGCGTCCTTTGACGACGACGGTTTCAGCGCAGAGGTGTTTGTCGAGGTGAATATGGGTGGAGGCGAGCACGACTTCGTGGCAGTGGTGTTGAATGTCGGTGAGACGGTCGGAAAGCCCTCGGGCGTGGTGGTTGAACACCAAAGTGATGGTTCCGACGACCTGCTCGTTTTGCTCCCACTGGCGGTCTACGAGGCGTTCTCGGATCATGTCGCGGATAAATTCGGAGCGATTAGCGTATCCGGCTTCTTTTACGAGTTGTTCGAGCCGCTCCATCAGGGGCTGTTCAATGGAAAAGCTGAGTCTGACGACGTTAGCCATTTTTTTGCCTCTTCAGTGGTAAGTCATTCTATGTTTGGAGGCCTTGGTGTTGCAAGCGGGCCGGGGATTGCGGAACCTTGCGGCAAGCTATATAATCGAATCAAGACGAGGCGCGGTTGCACGGAGGAAGCTTTCTTTGTCTCGACCACTACCGTTCCAATTGGGGGCCGCGGCCGATCCGGTGTTCTGGCTGATCGCCGCGGGCCTTCTGGCGCTAATCGCGTTGGCCGTTTTGCTCGAATACCAGCGGCGCCGGCGCGCGCGGCGCGCGCAAATTCTGGCCGAACGCAAGCTGGTCGGCGAAATTGCGGCCGAAAAAAAGTTTACTCCTGAAGAAAAAACAGCTCTTTTCGACCTCATAAACAAGTATTTTCCGCAGGCCCCGCTGGCTGTTGTAAAGGACCGGGCAGTTTTTGACAAGGCGGTTGACGAGGAGATTCAGGCGGTCGAGGCGAAAAACGACGAGCGGCTGCTCCGGAAGGCGGGGCTGGTGCTTCGGTCGGTTCGGGAGAAGCTGGATTTTCAGTACGTGCCGATGGGCCAGCGGATTTGGTCGACGCGGGAGCTTTATGAGGGCCAGATCGTGTGGCTGGGCAAGGAGGAGGAGCCGGTCCGCTGGCACGAGGGTGCGGTGAGCGCGGTCGATGAGGCGTTCCTGCACGTAACGCTCATCGACAACCTGGCGGGCCAGGGGCTGCTGTTCGAGGCCGGGGAGAAGATTCGGTGCCGGTTGTGGCGCGAAGACGATGCCCGGTACATCTTTGCGGCGGTCCTGGCGTCGTGCACGGGGCAGCCGCCGACCTGCACGTTGCGCCACAGCAGCGAGGTGAACCGGATGCAGGCCCGCGAGTATTACCGGGTGCATTACACGCACGACGCCCAGTTGAAGCTGTTGAATTCCGAGGCGCCGGAGCCCGGCCCGCCGGAAGAGGTGCATATCGTGGCGCAGTGGCCGGCTCATTTCACCAGCCTGAGCGCGGGCGGTTTCGCGGTGGTCGGGCGGAAACCGTTGCCGGCGGGCGTGCGGGTAAGAATCGAGATCGACCTGCCCGGGGAAGAGACTTTCGAAGCGCAAGCCTCGACGGTTGGCGGAGAAACGCTACCGGGCGACCGCCACCTGATCCGGGCCAAATTCACCGATATCAGCGAAGAAAAACGCGACCTTATCGCCCATTACGTCAGCCTGCGCCAGCAACCCAACCTGGCCCAGCCGCTGGAACAGGCGAAGGAACGGCAGGAGTAAGGCGAAGTGGACCTGATCCGCGACGCGATGAACGCCGTGCAGCGCAACTGGCAAGCGCTTTTGCTTTACGCCGGCATCATCGTTGTGCTGAGCGCCTGCATCACGGTTGCGAACCAGTACGTTGACATTCCAGAAGAAGACCCTTTTGGCGAACCCGGGCTGGTGGCCTACGGGGTTGTGGCGAACCTTATTCTGATGTTCGGGATGGCGTTGGCGCAGTCGGTGGGTTTTTCGCGGTTTGGCAAGGACATCGACCGGCCGCTGTGGAAGATTTCCGGGGATCTCGAGGCTATACGGCGTTTTTTGCCTTTGTGGGTGGGCCTGAACGCGATCAATTTTTTGACGCAGATCCTGGCGGGCTGGTATGCGACAGCGTATGGTCCGTCGGCTTTTACGAACCTGCTTTCCCTGCTGGCGCTGGTGGTGGTGATGCTTTATATTCCGGTGGGTGCGGCGCTGATGTTTATCAAGACGTCCGACTGGACGCACGTTGTGGAGGCGATCCGTCCGCTGATCCGGCGTTATCCGAAGACGTTGCTCGTCATGGTGTTTACGGCGCTGTTGGACCGGCTTCAGATGTTCCTGCTCGAGGGGACGCAAGAACGGGTTTGGTTGTGGCCGTTGGTCGATCTGGCGTTTGCGTATTTCGAGTGCGTGATCTTTTCCGCCGTATGGCTGATTCTGATGTTCGACCGCCAGACGCCCGAAGAGGTGAACCTTGACTTTTAGGCGGCCGAGCCGGGTCTGGCAGGTGCTGTTTTTTTTCGCGCTGGGCGGCTCGGCGCTTGCGGCGGTGTTTGTGGCGGCAAGCCTGAAGTTGCCGTACGATTCGCCCCGCGCGCGGATGTACCGCACGGAAGCCGAGATGGCCGGCCTCGCCCAGGCCATTGAATCCTACAAGGAAGCTAACGGGAGTTATCCGCCGCCGGGCGCGGAAGGGTTGCGGCGGGCAACGGAGCATTTGTCGCGGGTGAAAGATTTTTACCCGGACGGCCCGCCGCCGGACGGGTGGGGCCGGCCTTATTTTTATGTGCCGCACACGGAGTATGAGAAGGCCGATTTTCAGGCTCAACGGTGCGGCGAGGGGTGGTGCGCGCCGAGCGGGTTTCAACTTTTTTCGGCGGGTGCCGACGGCAAACCGGGGACTGAGGATGATATAACCAGTTGGGACGAGTTGCGCTTGTGGCGGGATGATTACAGGTGATTTGTGGTTTATCGAAGAAGGCTGCGCAGGGCTCGAAAAAGGGACACCCCCCACAACGCGGACTGAGAGTCCGGGCGGGGGGCGTCCCAACGTGATATGAGATGCTGATTGAACTTCCATACGGGGCGGCTGTTGTCCGGGCTGAGCTTGCGAAGGCGCGGGTGTTGGGCCGGCTGACGGTGGGTGAGGGCCGGCCGGCGGCTTTTAGCCAGGAGGAGCTTGTACGCCGGGCGCTGGCGCAGCCTGTCGGGCAGGACGGGCCGTTGCGGGCGCGGGTGAAGGCGGGCGAGCAGGTGGTGGTTCTGGTTTCGGACCAGTTTCGGCAGACGCGGGCGGACGTGGTGGTTCCGGTGTTGCTGTCGGAACTTGCGGCCGGGGGCGTGAGTGAACAGGACGTGTCGATCCTGTTCGCCACAGGCACACACCGGCCGCCGATGGCGGCGGAACAGGCTAGCGTGCTGGGTGAGGACCTCTACGGTCGTTTTCGCGAGCGGGTGTTTGTGCACAATGCATTCGACTCAAAACGTTTGGCGCATGTTGGAGACACGTCGCGGGGTACGCCTGTCCGGGTGAACAAGATGGCTTTGGAGGCGGACCGTCTGATTGCGACGGGCACGGTGGTTTTTCATTATTTCGCGGGGTACGGCGGGGGGCGGAAATCGGTTGTGCCGGGAGTCGCGGGAGCGGAGACGATTGCGCACAACCACGTTATGAACCTTCATCCGCGCGAAGACCGGCTCGATCCGGCGGTGCGGATTGGCGCGCTGGATGGCAACCCGATAGCGGAGGACATGCTCGAGGCGGCCCGTTTCGTGCCGGTGGATTGTATTGTGAATACGGTGCTGGACCGGGATGGGCGGATCGCGGGTGTTTTTGCGGGCGACTTGGACGCCGCGCACCGGCAGGCGGCCGAGCTGGCGCGCGAGATGTTCGCCGCGCCAATTGCGGAAAGGGCGGATTTTGTGGTTGCGTCATCGGGCACGGCGGCGAACTTCGTACAGGCGCACAAGGCGCTGTACAACGCGTTTCAGGCGATGAAACCGGGCGGGCGAGTCGTGTTTGTTGCCGAATGCGCGGAGGGGCTTGGCGGCGAGCAATTCGAAAAGTGGCTGCGGCTGGGCACGCGGGAAAGCATCATCGCGGGGTTGCGCCGCCAATCGGACATCAACGGGCAGACGGCGTTGTCGTCACTGGAAAAATGTCCGAGCGCGATTTTCGTGACGCGGATGGGTGAAGAAGAGACGCGTCTTCTCGGGGCGCGGAAGGCCGAGTCGTTCCAAGCGGCGCTGGCCCTGGCGCGCGCCGAATGCGAATTGGACGAGCCCGCCTGTTACGTGATGCCCCAGGCTTCGTACACGGTTCCGTTCATGGAATGAATGGGACAAGTTTTTTGTGCCGTTGGGACGCCCCCCGGCAGTTGTGGGGGGCGTCCCGACTTTGTGGGGAAATAGGCATTTTCCGGGGGGTGTTTACGCTCGGTGTGTCTTTGGTTAAATCCGCGCCAGGGCGGTCGCGGTAATTCCTTTTGAACAAATCCCAGAATCTCCAGGGAGGGAGGATCACGCTATGCGACGACGCATCCTTATTTGCATATGCCTGGTGTTGGCCTTAATGGCCTCGGCGAACGCAGTGGTTTACGTTGACCTGTCTACGCCTCCGGGGGGCGATGGAACCTCGTGGGCGTGCGCGTTTAACGAATTGCAGCCGGCGATAGAGGCCGCGTACGTGCGCGGCGAGGAAATCTGGGTAGCGATGGGCGATTACGGCGAGCAACGCGTCGTGGAACCCGGCGATATTCCCGACTGGCCGCCCGAGGACAGCGGCGCGCTCGTAATGATGCCGGGCGTGGAGATGTACGGCGGGTTCGCCGGCGACGAGACAATGCGGGAGCAACGCGATTGGCAGAACAACGTGACGATTATCAACGGGACCACCGCGAACAACGGGGGTCCGGCCTGCCACGTGGTTTTCGGCGCGGAAGACGCGGTGCTTGACGGGTTCAGGGTAACGGGCGCCAACCTGACGCTGGAAAGCGGCTGCACAAACTCGGGCGGCGGCATGGTTATCACGGAACCGATGACGGTGCGCAACTGCCGGTTCGAGAGCAACTTCGTGCAAGGCAGCGGCGGGGGCATGTACATCGTGAACTGCGCGCCGCTGATCGAGGACTGCGTTTTCCTCGGTAACTCGGCGGTTAACGGGGCCGCGATGGTGAATAGTATTGGGGCTCCAACGATCAACCGGTGCCAGTTCGTGCAGAACCGCGCGTTCGGGTTCCGGGACGTCGGCGCAAACGGGGGCGGTATCGCCAACTACGGATCGACCCCGGTGATTCTCAACTGCATCTTCTGGAACAACCTCGGGGAGAGTCCGTTCGGGGTTCCAAGCTACGGCGGCGGGATGTCCAGCGTGATGAGTTCGTCGGTGTACGCCGTAAACTGCACGTTTTACGGCAACGTGGTTATCAACGACTCGCCGCTTACCACCAACTACGGCGGCGGCGTTTATGCCCAAGCCGGTTCGGCAACGGCGCTGGTCAACTGCATTTTGTGGAACAACGAGCCCGACCAGATCTTCGGCGACGTGAGCGCCATCTACTCGAACGTTCAAGGCGGCTACACGGGTACGGGCAACATCAGCGGCGACCCGATGTTCTTCAACCCCGACGCGGGCGATTTCCGCCTGATGCCCGGCTCGCCGTCAATCGACACGGGTACGGCGGCGGGCGCGCCGGACGTCGACATCCGGCTTGTTCCGCGGCCGCAGGGTGCGGGGTTCGACATGGGCGCGTACGAAATGGAGGGCGAAACCCCGCCGGAAGCCGCGTTTACGGCCGATGTTACCACAGGCCCGGCGCCGTTGACGGTGCAGTTCACCGATCAGTCGACGGGCGACATCACAAGCTGGTTGTGGGACTTTGGTGACAGCACAACGAGCACCGGGCAGAATCCCGTGCACACTTATATGGCGCCGGGTTCGTACACCGTCAGCCTTACCGTGGCCAATACGGGTTCCGACACGGAAACCCGCGTAGATTACATCGTGGTGACGCCGGCCGAGGAGGAATTGACGGCTTCGTTCGACTACGCGCCGAATTTCGGGATGCGGCCGCTTGTGGTGCAGTTTACCGACACATCGACGTCGACTTCTCCGATTACGAGTTGGTATTGGAGGTTCGGCGACGGGTCGAAGAGCACCGAACAGAATCCCGCACACGAGTACCGCGTTCCCGGGCTGTTCAGCGTGTCATTAACCGTTACAACCGACGGCATGACCGATACCTACACCGTGCGTTACGCCGTGCTGGTGATCAACAAGAACGGCAAGACCCCGAAACCGTGGCTGCGCCGGTGGCTGAACGGCGGCGATGAAGTGGATTGGAAAAAGCTGGAGGGCCGGTAGCGTTAGCGGAACACGCCGCCTAAAGGCGGGAGCAAAGAGGAGCTGCTGAAGCAGGCTAAGTACGTGGTTTCGTAAAACAGTTATGTAAAAAACAGCGATCGCCGCAGTAGGCCGACTTCGGCGAAGACGGCCTCAACGCCCGTAGTTTGGGTTGGCAGCAAAGCGTGACAATTGCGACAAGCCATAATTGTGAGATGCTCCTGGTGAACGGCGGTTGGAAAGATCCAGATGCTCAATCCGGAAAGGCCGACTTCGGCGAAGTCGGCCTACTGATTTTCAGGAACCTGTAAAGTACAGGTGCTGAAAGGGCATAAAGAAAAGCAAAGGTCGAAGTGCTTTGGTGGCGGTCATGGCCTTATTGGTACGGCGCCGATTTCGAGGATTTGGATCTGCTGCCTGTCGGGGCTTTGTTTGTAGAGGACGGTGACGCGGTCGCCGGGTTCAAGGCGGTTGTAGATTTCAGGTTCGGGTTGAAACTGAGCGGAAACGCCGGCGACTTGCAGTATGAGGATATCGCGGCTCTTTTCGGTGACGACGGCAGACGTGCGGAGGATAGGTTGGCCGTCGAAGGGATCGGCGCGATGGCGGGCGTTGGTGAGGGCGAAGGCAAGGATGACGGCGCCGAGGCCGGCATATATGAGAAAGATGCGGCGCTTGAGGTCGCTACGCCCAGCGGCGCCGAACAGGTCCGGCGGCGTGTACGACCGGTCGGGCCGTTCCTGCCTGTCTTTTTCCCGGACATACTTGACCGGCATGTCACGGCTTCTCCGGATTCTCCCGTCCTGCGATTTCGGCGAGGTGGTGGAGTTTTTCGACGGCCTCGGCGAGTTCGTCATATACGGGGTGGCGCCAGCCGTTGTGGCCGAGGGCTTTGACGGTGGCGGCTTGCAGCCAGAGCGAACTGTCGCGTCCGGCTTTAAAAATCCTCCAGACGCGGGGGCCGCGCGCGCGGAGCTGCGAGGTGACTTCGCGGACGTTGTACAGTTTGTCGGCGGCCACAATGAGCTTAACGCGGGCGTCGGCATTTTTCAGGGATTCGAGAAAGCGTTTTTTCCTGTCTTTCCACCGGGGTTTAGGCTCGCCGTACGCATCCGAACATGCATTGACGAGATCGGCGACGTCGTCGCCGAACCGGGTACGGATTCGGTCAAGGGTTTCGATTCCGCCCTGGTCTTCGACGGCGTCGTGGAGGAGCGCGGCGATGAATTGGTTTTCGTCGCCGCCGTACGCGCCGACGATGGAGGCGGCGCCGATGAGGTGGGTGATATAGGGGACGCGGCTTCCCTTGCGGGCTTGTTTCCGGTGCAACTCGTACATCAGGCTGAACGCTTCGACAACGCGTTGTGAGTACTCCATCGGGCGCTCCTGTGTTTGCAAAACAGGCCCATTATGGCGAAGAAGGCCGGGCGGCACAACCGGGCGCCGGCTTGACTTGGTTGGGTCTTAGTGCTAAAAACGTTTTACAAGCCAGAGAGGGGATTGATGATGCAGCATGACCATCCGCAGGATGTCCAAGACCCGCGGCAGTTGGCAAAATGGGCGGCGCGTTATGCGCGAAGCCGGACGATACCGTTTCTCGTTCAGTGGTCTTTTATCGTTTTGCTCGTGCTCGTGCTTGGCGGTTTGGCGCAGGGTGCGTTGTATGCGTGGCGGACGCGGCAGCCGGGGCTGTTATGGGTTCTGGTGGCGGTCATCTTTGCGTTGACGGTTGCTTTGCTTTGGTTTTCGATAGCGCGTTGGGGGCGGGAGCGGATCTGGCGGATCAGCGAGTGGTATTACCGCAAGGAAGGTTACGCGGCGTTCGGCGGGGGGGACAAGGCGGCCGAACTGCGGCGAATGCGGTGGTTGACGGCGCTGGGCGTTGGGCTGATGCTCTATCACTTGGCGGGCGCGGTGCTGGTGGGGACGGGCTACCTGCCGCTTCAATATTTTCAGCCGTTTTCGGCGGTTTACATGGCGCCTTTCCTTGCGGCTTTGATCTTGGTTCAGCGGCTGGGGTGGTGGGCGTGGATCTGGCCGGGGCTTTACGTGGTGCACGCGGTCCTGGTGCTGGGGGGCGTGTGGCGGCCGTTTCCGCAGAACTGGTTTTTCATGGACATCGTGGCCCCGATGTTCGGTTACGGGCTTATCTCGATGCTGGTGGGCCACATTTACAGCCGGTACGCTTTAAAGCGGCTGAAGCGGCTCGCGCGGGCCGGGCTTGATGAAGGCGGCGGGGGCGATGAGGGCGGCAGCGGCGGCGACCACGGACCGCGGGCGGGCGCCGAATGAAAGATTTGGACAGGACGATCCACGAGCCGGCGCGGTTGCGCATCCTGATGATTCTGTCGGGCGTGGACGTTGCCGATTTCAGCTTTCTCCTGGAAACGCTGGGGCTGACGAAGGGGAACCTGAGTTCGCATATGGACAAGCTGGAGAAGGCGGGTTACGTGGAGGTGATTAAGTCGTTCCAGGGCAAGGTGCCGCATACGGATTTCCGGTTGACAGACGAGGGGCGGGCGGCGTTGAAGGCGTATTGGGCGGAGATTGACGCGATTCGGAAACTGCGGTGATCGGTGGCCGGTGATCGGTGGCCGGTGGGGAAAAGCGTGGGGGGTACAGACGGAAGGCTGCGTAATGGGCGACAATAGAGTTGTTGCGGGGCTGGGCGAAATCTTATGGGATCTGTTGCCGGACGGCAAGCAGTTGGGGGGCGCGCCGGCGAATTTTGCGTATCATGCGAAGGCGCTGGGGGCGGAGGCCTGGGTTGTGAGCCGGGTGGGCGAGGACGAACTGGGGCGGGAGATCCTGGGGCGGGTCGAGGGGCTTGGTTTGCGCCGGGACTGCCTGACGGCGGACCGGGCGCATCCGACGGGGACGGTCTCCGTCGAGCTGAACGTCGAGGGTGTGCCGAATTACGTGATTCACGAGCAGGTGGCGTGGGATTTTATCGAGGCGACGGACGCGCTGCTGGAGCTTGCGGGGCGGGTGGACGCCGTTTGTTACGGGACGCTTGCCCAGCGGGCGTTGAAGTCGCGCGAGGCGATTCGGTCGTTTCTGGGAGCGGCGCGGCCAGGATGCATGCGGGTTTTCGACATCAACCTGCGGCAGAATTTTTTCGACCGCGAAATCCTGGACACGACGCTGGCGAAATCGACGGTCGTGAAGCTGAGTGACGAGGAGCTGCCGGTGGTGGCTTCGAGCCTGGGTTTGGATGCGGCGGAAGCGGCTTTTGCGGCGGCGGTGCGGCGGCGATACGGGGCGGAGGTGGTGGCGGTGACCCGCGGGAGCCGGGGCAGCGTGCTGTACGGGCCGGACGGGCACAGCGAGCATGGCGGGTACGAGGTTGAAGTCGTTGATACCGTAGGAGCGGGCGACGCGTTTACGGCGGCCCTGGCGATGGGCCTGTTGCGGGGGCATGGGCTCGATGCGATCAACGAGCGGGCGAACCGCCTGGCGGCGTACGTGTGCACGCAGAAGGGCGCGACGCCGGAAATGCCGGCCGGGGACATCTGAGACTCGGGGCCGGGTGAAACGCTCAGGTAGCGCGAGCGATTTTTTGGCCGAGGCGGCGGGCTTTTTTTCGGGTTCGGGGGGATAAGTGTTGGTTTTGTTTCATTGCGGCGAGGCCGATGAAGAGGACGTGTTTCTTTCGGGCGCCAAGGAGGGTTGCGGTGGATTTCATGAGGCCGATCATGCGCGTCATGGGGCGGGCCATGATGGCCGGGGCGGCGGACGACGCGACGAGCACGGCGGTTTTTGTTCCGCCTTTCCGGCGCGCTTTGGGGGCACCGGTTCCCCAGGGCCAGTAGGCGTAGCAGACAAGACGCTCGATGAAGCGCTTGGTGACGGCGGTGACGGTCCAGAAGTTCATTGGCGAGGCCAGGACGAATGCGTCGGCCTGCTCGATTTGGTCGAGGATGCCGCTGGTGTCGTCCTGCGTTGGGCATTGACCGCGGGTTTCGCCGGGCTGCAGGGTGCAGGCGCGGCAGTTGGTGCAGAACTCGATGTGGCGGTCGATCAGGTAGATTTTCTGGGTCTCCGCGCCTTGTTCGCGGGCAGCGCTCAGGATTTCGTCGACGGCTAAGTCGATAATGCCGCCTTTGCGGTAGGTCCCGATGATGGCGACGATTTTCATGGCGAGCTTCCTTAGTCGAAACGGCCAAAAGGACATAAAAGACACAAAGGACGTATGAGCTTTATGCCCAGGCTTGTTACTTAATTAGCGGAAAGAGCAGCGGAAAAGCAAGCGTTGTTTTATTGTACCGGGGAAGTTCGAGGTTCGGGGACAGTGGGGACGGGCCGTCGACTCCAGATTTCGGCGAGGATGGAGGCGGTGATCACGCACCAGGTGGCGAAGAGGGCGTTGGGGAGGGCGGCTTCGGCTCCGAAATGTTGGAGGGAGAGCACGGCGCCGAGCCCGGCGTTCTGCATGCCGACTTCGAGGCTCAGCGTGCGGCGGCGTCTTGGGTCGAACCGGTAGAGGCGCCCGGCGGCATGGCCGCCGACCAAACCCAGGGCGTTGTGGAGGAAGACCGCGACGAAGATGAGAAGGCCGACGGCGCGGAGGTAGCCGGCGTTGAGCGCGACGATGAAGCCGCAGATGAGCGCAATGGTCAGGGTCGAGATGGCGGGGAAAAGCGGGATGATTTTTTCCATCCGCGCGCCGAGCAGGCGCCGTATCGCCAGGCCGGCGGTCAACGGAACCACGACCATCCAGACGATGCTGAGAAACATCGGCCAGAACTCGACGCGGAACCAAACGCTGCCGAGAAGGTACACGCACAGCGGCGTGAGGACGGGGGCGAGAAACGTGCTGGTGGAGGTGAGGGCGACGGAGTAGGCGACGTCGGCTTTTGCGAGGTAGGATAAAACATTGGAGGCCATGGCGCCGGGGGTGGCGCCAACGACGATGATTCCGAGGGCCAGCTCAGGGGGCAGGTTCAAAAGTTTCGCGATAAGGAATCCGCCGAGCGGCATGATGGTGAACTGGGCGAGCGTGCCCATGAGGATCCACTGGGGCTGCTTGATCACGGGAACGAAATCGGACGGCTTAAGCACGGCGCCGATGCCGAACATCGTGAACGCGAACAGCCAGTTGACGTAGGGCTTGAACCAGAGCAGCGCGGGCGGGTAGAAGTAGCCGACGATCCCGGCCAGGATGACCCAGACGCACAGCAGGCGCGTGAACGTCTCGAGCAGTCTAGGCAGCATGGTTGTCTTTCCTTCATCGCCGGAATTGCACCCGAGATCCCCGTTGCTACCGCCGGGATTGCCGCGTCAGCGTTTCGCTACGCTTCACGCTTCCTCGCAATGACAGGTGGAGGATTGCGCTGAGCGCGCTTCCTTTTTTCTAAAAGCCAACCGGCTACGCCTGGGCGGCCTTGACCATTTGTTCAAACACCTCGCGCTGTTCTTTCAGGGCGGCGACGCGGTCGTCGGGGTTGGTGCGGGCTTCGAGGAGGATCCAGCCGTCGTAGTCCATGCCGACGAACAGCTTGATCAGCTCGGCGTAGGGATAAGAGCCGATGTTGAGCTCGCGGACGTGCACCGTGTCGCCGAACCGGTCCTTGACGAGGTTGAAATTGTACTCGAGCCCTTCGCCTTTGAGGTCGACGTCGTTGGAGTTCCAGCACACGCCGACGTTCGGGTTGTCGGCGACATCCATGATGGCCTTTATGGTTGGCAGCTCCGAGCACTGGCCGTGGACCTCGAGGCGGATTTTCTGGCCGTAGTCGGCGGCGTAGGCGCCCACGATGTTGAGGCTTTTGCCGATTTGCTCGATGGTTTTTTCGCGTGGCACGTTGTCGGGCATGTTGTTCGGTTTGACCTTCACGCCGCTGCCGCCTACGTCGTGGCTCAGCTTGATGTATTCTTTTGTGCCTTCGATTGAGGCTTCCAGGGCGGCCTGGCTGGCGTGATGGTAATCCTGATTCGTGCCCATCCCGACGTTGACCACGGGGGAATCTTCAAACCGCTTGCGCACCTCATCGCGTTCGGCTTTCGACATCGAAGGGCTCACGCCGTGCGCGTGTTCGACGCGCAACTCGACGCCGAGCACACCCGTTTTCTCGCAGTTGGCGATGAGCGTGGGCAGATCCCAGTCTTTTCCCCAGAGGTAAGTTACGAGCCCGAAGCGCATCTTCGAACCGGGCGCGCCCTGCGCGAAGGCTCGGGGTGTTGCCAAGCCCAGCGCCGCCGCTGCCATAGTCGTATTCAGCCACTGCCGCCGCGTCATGTTTTTCATAGCAAAGATTTCCTCAAAGTTTTTCCCGATCCATTTCCGGTCAATGATGCATCCCCCGCGGGGTCTCGATCAAGCTCGCACGGCGTGTTGGTTTAGCGGAGAAGTTCGACCGCCGCTCCAAACGCGGCGCCGCCGAGCGCGAACGGCATGAGGGGCATGGCGGCCGACAGCGGCGTTCCGCCCGCCGCGACCGCTGCGGGACAACACGCCGCGCCCGCCAGCCCGAAGCTCAGTGCACCGGCCAGGGCCAGGCGGGCGCTGAGGCTGGCGCCGCCGATCAGGCCGAACAGGGCGAAACCGAAGCCGCAACCGGTGGCGAGCCAGCCGTAATCGGGTTGGCCGCCGCCTTGAAGGCTGATGAGGGTGAACAGGATTGCCAGCGCGGCCGGAATGGCCGCTACGCCGAAAGCGAGCGCGCCGCGGAGGCAGTCTTCCCGGCCGAGGAGTAGAATCGTTGCGCCGAGAGCTCCCGCAAGAAACGGCAATAGCAGAAGAAGCATCATGTCGCGCCCGCCTGAGAGTCTGGCGGGCGGCGGGCTCCGCCGGAACCATCGCAGCCGTGTCGTTTCGCCGCCGGGGCCGGTAAGGACCAGTTCGGGCGATTCGGGGCGGTCCCGCAGTTCGACTTGCGCCGTTGCCCAGGGTTCGTCTGGATCCAGGCGGGCTGAGTGGGGGCCGGCCATCTCGTAGGTTCCTGTTATCCATTTTTCCCGTCCCGAGGGGGCGATGGCAAAAGTGCCATCGGGCTCGAAACGAGCGTAACGGACGCGGGATCGCGAGGCGCGCCATTCACCGACCACGGCGGCTTCGCCCGCGGCGCTGTGGTGATACGAGAGGTTATCGGGTTCGGCGGATATAACGAAGAAACCCCCAGCGGCAATCATGCTCGCGATAGCAAAGCCAACGGAACCGCGCAAAGCCGATATAAAAATACGCATCTTGCCGTTTCTCCTAGGGCGAATCCAGAACGTTGGGGCGGGGATGTTTGATGTGGCCGGGCGGACGCTGATTTTTGCCGGGGCGGTTGGTATCGCCGAGTTCTTGCCGGGCGCGGTTGGCGAGTTTTGCGAGACGTTGGACGATATCGGGGTTTTGGGGCGCGAGGTTTTGAGACTCTGCCGGATCGTCGACGACGTTGAACAGCAGGGGACCGTTTTCCTTGCCGGGGGTGAAATGGGGGTGGACGGCGAAGGTCTCGATGGGGAGGAAGAGCTTCCATGGACCGGAACGGACGGCTTGGAGTTGATCTTCCTGATAGTAGTAGAAAGCGCGGTAGGGGGATGTAGCGCCGGGCGCGCCGAAAAGCAGTGGGCGGATGTCGTGGCCGTCTACTTCGGGGGCCGGGATATGGGCGAGCTTGGCGAAGGTGGGCAGGACATCCATGGTCGAGGTTAGCTCGGCGCATTCGGTTCCGGCGGGGACCTGGCCGGGTTGCCAGGCCATCATGGGCACGCGGAACCCGCCCTCGCTTGTGGTGTATCCGCGGCCGCCGAGGGGGAGGTTGGAGCCGCGGCTGAAGTCGCCGGGTTTCCCGGTGAGTGGGGCGCCGTTATCGGAGGTCCAGATAACGAGCGTGTTTTCGGCGATGCCGAGCTTTTCGAGCCGGTCGAGAATGACGCCGGCGGACCAGTCGAGCTCTTCAATGGCGTCGCCCCACGGGCCGTTTTTGCTTTTTCCTTTAAACGCAGGGCTGGCGAAAGGCGCGGCGGTGCTTCCCGGCATGGCTTCGGGGAAGTAGAGGAAAAACGATTCGCGGCGGTGTTGGGCGATCCAGTCGGCGGCGTTCAGGGTGAGCCGTTGGGTAAGCGTGTCGCGGTCGCACGGGGCTTCGATCACGCGCTCGTTTTCCATCAGGGGAAGGGGCGGCCACTGCGAGCCGTCGCGTTGCCAGATGCGCGCGGTCATGTCGTCCGAATAGGGCAGGCCGTAGAACCAGTCAAACCCCTGGCGCGTTGGCAGAAACTCGGGCTGATCGCCGAGGTGCCATTTTCCGACGCAGGCGGTGGCATAGCCGGCGTCGCGGAGAATTTCGGCCACGGTGGTTTCGGCCGGATTAAGGCCGTAGGGTGATACGGGGCGGAGGACGAGTCCGTCGCGGGGGTTGGAGTGCATGCCGACGCGCTGGGCGTAGCAGCCCGTCATAATGCTTGCGCGGGATGGGGTGCACACGCCGGCGGTGGAGTAGAAATGGGTGAACTTGCGTCCCTGGCGGGCCATGCGGTTGAGGTTTGGCGTGCGGTGAAGTTGCGAGCCGAAAGGCTCGATATCGCCGTAGCCGAGGTTGTCGCAGTATATGAGGACAAAGTTGGGGGGGCGGCGTGTTGCCGGGCGGTTCGAGGCGAGGCAGCCGCCGGCGAGACAGGCCGCGGCGGATGCGGCGGAGACTGCAAGGAATTTTCGCCTGTTTATGGGCAACTGTTGCCTCTTTTCAGCCGCAAAGGACTTAAAGGACACAAATGACAAAAAGGACGTATAAAACTGTAACGGCTATACGTTGCGCGGCGGGTGGAAGTCAAGCGGGGGCGAAGATTCTTAGTGCACGGCGATGAGGGTGAGGCCGGTTTTCTGTTCGATATCCTGAAGGTCGGCGAGGGATTCTTCGTCGATGGGCTGGGTATCGAGGGGCATGTCTTCGAACGCGAGCACGCGGAGGTTGTGGGCCTTTTCAAACTCGCGCAGGGCTTTGAGCTGAGCGTCGTTGAGTTGTGCGATGACGAACATTTGTTGCGTCCGGTGTTTTATGGTTTCTTAGGCACGGCGAGTCGTTGGCCGACGATGATGAGGTTGGGGTTCTTGATATCCTTGTTCATTTCCAGCAGCGTTTTCAGGTCTGTTCCGAAAGCTTCGGCGATGCGGTACGCGTTGTCGCCTTCTTTTACAACGTAGAAACCGTTTTCGCCTTTAGCGGCGGGCGCCGCATCGGCGCCGGATGCGAAAATGACCAGCACCTGTCCTTCGCTAACATCATCGCTTTCCAAGCCATTCCAGGCGCGGATGATCTTCGGGTCGATCTCGAGTTTGCGGCCAATGGTCTTGAGCGTGTCGCCGGCTTTGACGACGTATTTTTTGCGGTTTGCGAGCAGGACGGAAGCTTCCTGGCCGCTATCGGATTCGGGGGCCGGGTTTTCAGCGGTGTCTTCGGTTTGATCGGGCGGCGGCTCGGAAGGGGGCGCCTGTTCCGTTTGGGAATCGGATTGCGTGGGTGGCGGGGGCAGCGGGGGCGCGGAAGCGGGGCGGTAGATCTTGAGATCGAACCCGTACTTGATGTTTTTGGATTTGAGGTTATTCCACTTGACGATGTCGTCCTGTTTCACGCCGTAGTATACGGCGATCCCGCTGAGCATTTCTCCCTTTTTGATGTGGTGGACAATCTCGATCGTTTCTTCGCCGGCGGCTGGTTCGGGCGATGTTTCGCGATCGGGCGCCGGTTGGGTTTCTTCAGGTAGAGATTCGGGTGGCTGGGGCGGGGCTACAACCTCGATTGGCTCGGGCTGTTCGGACGGGGGCGGGGCTACAACCTCGATTGGCTCGGGCTGTTCGGACGGGGGCGGGGCTTCGACTTCGGGGCTTTCGGGTTCGACGGGCTCGGATTCGACCGGTTCCGAAGGTTCGGGCTCGAGAGGTTCCGTCTCGGCTGCCGGCGGTTGAGGCTGGCGCTGTTCCGGTTGAGGCGGCGTAACGGGCTCGACGGGCGCCACAGGTTCTCCGGGCGCCTGCGCTTCCTCCGGTTTGTCGGCCGGCGGTTCAGGGGTAACATCCTGCTCGCCGGGTAGTTCGACGGGCGGCTGATCGGCGGGCACGGAATATCCGGCGAGCTGGGCCTGCCACGCGTCGAGCCGCTTGCAGCTTTCCTCCAGGGCATCTTGGGAAAGTACGCCGGTTTCAATCGCCTGCCGTAGGCCCTCGCAGACTTCTCTTACGGCGTCCGGGTTTTTGTCGAGCACGAGCACGGCGTCGCATCCGGCGCGGAGCGCGCCCACGGCCGCTTTTGGAGGCGATACCGTGGAGGCGAGTTCTTCGGAGCACACGTTGTCGGCCAGAATGACGCCGCCGTAGCGCCAATCATCGCGCAGGATGTTGCGGATCAGTACGGGCGACATCGAGGCGGGCCGTTCGGAATCGTAGAGGTCCAAAGAGGGTACGGCGACGTGGCCCGCGAGCATCCCCGGAAGATTCGCTGTTGCCGCTTCCCAGAACGGATACATCAGTTCGGCCAGTTTCGGGCTTTCGGCATCGAGCAGTTGGAGGTTCGTTCCTACTCTTCGGGCGATCCCCACGCCCGGATAGTACTTGGCCACGGAAATTACGCCGCCGAGCGACAGGCCGTCGGCGTAGGCGAGGCCCATGTTGGCGACAAGCTCCTGGTCGGCGCCGAAAACGCGGCCGGCCATGGCGTCGTTCTTGACGCCTTGGGGGAGGACAGCCAGCATGGGGGCCAACACAACGCTGATTCCCCGGTCGATGGCGGCCTTAGCGGCGGCTCTTCCGAGTTCGAGCGCGGCTTCGGTGTCGGCCGTGCTGGCGAGTTCGGGGGCGGAAGGCGCCGGGTCGAGGCGCAACGGATTCATCTGGCCACCTTCCTGCTCGACGGCGATCAGGGGCAGGTCGGCCAGTGCGCGGCCGAACCCGGCGGCTTGTTTTATTTGCGAAACAAAACGCCTTGTTTGCTCCGGGTCCTCGGAGATTTGGGTTTCACGCAGCAACACGCCGCCGGGCCGGATCTCGGCGAGAAACTCGGCCGCCGCGTTGTCGATGACGTCCGGCGCGGCGATGACTAACAAGCGGCCGGGCCAGAATTTTTCGGCCGGCGCAGGCTCTTCAACGGGTTCGGGTTCCGCCTGGGCGGAGGTATCTTCGGGAACGGGCGCGGGCGGTTGCGGGGCGGGTTCCGCGGGTGGTTCGGGGGCTTCCGGTTCGGGAACAGGCGCGACGGGGCGCGGCGGGGAAGGAGCAGGTTTGTTGGCGAAAATGGCGTAGGCTACGGAAAAACCTATCGCGGCGCCGAGCAAGAACGTGACGAAAAGAGTTCCCGAAGAGCTGCGGCGCTTTTTCCGCAAATAAACGTTCACATCAGGCCTCCATACTGCTGTCTGTCGCAACGCCCGAGAGGGGTTTGGCCCATTATACACGGCGGCAGAGGCTCAGCCAATTTGGGGATTGGGACGGACTTGCCGCGTCGGCATCCCGCTATTGGTGCATGCCTCCTCACAATGACAGGTGGAGGATCGGGATTGCGCTGTATGTTTTTCCGGAAACCGGCGTCGGATGTGGTGGGGATGAGAGCCAGCTATTCGTCGTGATTGTTTTTTTTGCGGATATCGACGATCTTGCCTTTGAAAACATCGACGACCTTTGCGACGTGGGGGTCGTTGAGCGCGGCTTTTGCTTCTTGGGCGCTGACGCTTTCGCCGAGTGCGGGATTGGGGCCGTTTGCGTGTTTGGGTTGTTGAGATGCGGCGGTTTGTGAAGCGAGTTGGCAGCGGAACGCGGTGAGGTTGGAGGTGACGGTGGCGAGGGCGCTTTCGATGGCCTTTTTGCTTTCGGGGCGTTCGAGAAACTCTCGGGGCTGAGGTTTTTGCGGGTCGAACTCGAGGATGAGCGTATCGCCTTCGATTTTGGCTGGGTTGGCAGCGTCGATGCCGATACGGCACGACATATCAACCTCGGCGGTATCGGCGATTTTTTGCCAGACTTCGCCGAGGTTTTTTGGGGACGCCTCAACTTTTGAGGGCTTTTGTCTTACAGGCGCCGCGTTCTGTGCGAGTTTGGCTCCGAGCCCGGGCCGGGGTGTGGGGGTCGAGGAAGGGGCGGCGCCGGATTCGGACAGGGCCATGAGTTTTTCGATAAGTTCGTCGATGCTGGTTTCGACGGTGCGTTTTGAGATCCGGATGAGAAGCGCTTCGAGGGCGATGCGCTGGGCGAGCTGGGAATCGAAGCCTTTTGTAAGATCGGCGAACTGTTCGACGAGCCGGATGACGTTGGTAAGCGAGAACTTTTCGGCGTGGGCCTGCATGAGGGCGATTTCTTCTTCGGGAAGACCGAGCAGTTCGGTGGGCGCGGTTTTGCATACCAGCAGGTTGCGAAAGTACCGCAGAATTTCCTGGACGAACTGGCCGAGGTCTTTGCCGGAAGCGACCACGTCTTCGACGATATTAAGCTCGCTGGCGATATCTTTGTTGAGTATTGCGTCGCACAGGTTGTGGAGCACCTGCCAGTCGACGAGGCCGAGTACGTCGAACACGTGCTGGAATGTGATCTCGCCTTCGGCGTAGGAGACGAGCTGGTCGAGGACGCTTTCGGCGTCGCGTACGCCGCCTTCTGCGGCCCGTGCGACGGCGAAGAGGGCTTCGTCGGTGTATTTGATGTTTTCCTTGTCGAGGATCTGGCGGAGTAGGCGGACGATTTCGGGGATGGGTACGCGGCGGAAATCGAACCGCTGGCATCGCGAAACGATGGTGGCGGGCACTTTATGGGCTTCGGTGGTGGCGAGGATGAACAGGGCGTGGGGCGGCGGTTCTTCGATGGTCTTAAGCAGGGCGTTGAACGCGCCGGCCGAAAGCTGGTGGACCTCGTCGATGATGTAGATTTTGTATCGGGAGCGCGACGGGGTGAGCCTGACGTGTTCGCGGATTTCGCGGACGTCGTCGACGCTGTTGTTGGATGCGCCGTCGATTTCGATGACATCCATGCTGTTGCCTTCGGCGATGGCGCGGCAGTTGTCGCAGTTGTTGCATGGCTGTGTGGTGGGCTTGTCCACCGAGAGGCAATTGAGCGCTTTAGCGAGTATGCGGGCGGTGGTTGTTTTTCCGATACCGCGGGAGCCGATAAACAGGAAGGCGTGCGCGATGCGGTTGTTGGCGATGGCGTTTTGGAGGGTGCGGGTGATGTGTTCCTGGCCGACGACGTCTTCGAACGTCTGCGGGCGCCACTTGCGCGCGAATACCAGGTAGTTTTCCCTCGCCATACCGCTTCCTCAGAAAAGAAACTCACCCGCGCACCCGCCGTCGAACGCTTGCCCAGAACGGCCACGAAATCGCCTGCTCGGACCAGGTAGCCCTACAGCACACGAGAAAAACCACCTACGGCTGCTTCCTTCCGGACCTGACCGGGTTTGGCGGCATCCCGTTGAGTAGGACCCAATCGTCAACACCACGTGTTTCGCACCTGACTAATGAACAAGACGCCCTCGGGCGGGAATTCGACCTCGCTAAAGCGGATTGCGAGTGCAGGACACCGCTAGTTTCCCGTCTAGCGCGGGTGAAAAAAAAGACGTTAAGTGCCCACCGAAAAGGCGAAACGTAATGTACCACACGGTTTGAAAAGGAGTCAAACGATCGGCGCGAAAGGCAAAAGGAAACCCCGGGAGCGGGCGCTCCCGGGGTTATTTTATTATCGAGCGTCAGGCTTATTCGAACAGGGAGCCGACGCCAATGGCGAGGGACTGCGAGCAGGGTTGCTCGCCGGGGTACTTAATGAACTCGACGTGGCCGTCCATGTACAGGACGTTGCAGCCGCCGGGAACGTGGTTATAGTTTTTTACTTCGGTGGACAGGGCGTCGAACATGATGTAGATTTCGCTCTGGGCTTTGGCGCTGCCCGCGGGGTTGTTGATGTCGGTGATCAGGAAGCGTTCGATACCTTCGCGAAGCCTGTAGATGGTGTCGCCGCCGCCGTTACCGGAACCGGGGACATCGCCGGCGTCAAGGTCCGGCCAATCATTGCCGCCCAGGTACTCTTGGATGGCTTGCTCGACGATCATCGCAAACTGAACCGGGCACGGTCCGCTGGCGTCGAGCATGGCGGCAGCTATGGGCGCAACACTCGAGAAATCATCGGCGGGGTCGTCGTCGCCCATCTGGTCCATCAGCCAGCCGAAGTAGCCGTAGCTGGCATCGGCTTCTTCCATGCTGCTGGGATCTTGATAGCGGTGGATGACCCAGTTGCCTTGATCGTCTTTAAGGTCGTCGACGGTGTCGTTGGGATCCGACGGGCAAATCCACACGGCCGGGTCGGAGATGTATTCCGGATACACCGAGTTGACCCTCGGCGAGGCGGCAAAGAACGCGTCGCCGCCAACCTCTTCCAACTGTAGCGGCGGGTACAGTCCACCTTTCGACTCGTTGCTGTACATTTTGTAGACCAAGCCCCACTGTTTCAGGTTGTTTGCGCAGCTTGCGCGGCGAGCCGACTCGCGCGCCCTGGCGAGAGCCGGCAGCAGGATTGCCGCCAGAATGCCTATGATTGCAATTACAACAAGCAACTCAATCAGTGTAAAACCTTTTTTTCCCATGATTTTCCCTCCATAGCTATGTTAGCTGTTATAAAGGCTTTATAAGCCTCTCCAAAAGTCCGTGCGGCGCATGCCATCCGGTTACTCCCGATCACGATAATTCAAATGTAGCCGTAAAGGCAACTTCCGCTAAACGTACTTTGTCACATCCAGTAAAATCTTGTCAACGGAACAACAAATGTGTTGCCCGGACCCTTTGGAAGGGCCCGGGCCACTGCAGGCAATGGACTGCAGGAAAGGGACTCGCATAATCTGCTGCACTTTTTAGTTGATGCCATCATCACGATTAGGCGCCCTGCCATGTTGACACCGATGTCTTAAAAACAATTGTTTTATAAAAACCGGCTCTAGGATGGCACATTGTTTGGTTTTTGTCAAGGGAATTGAGCGTGTAATCGGGCGAATTGGCGACATCGATGACGTTGCGGACCCGGTAGCGCGAAGCGTCACCTGGCACGCCTTGTTTTTGTTGAGCGATGCAACGGGTTTGACGGGGCGCGGTTCTTGCGTATATATTTGGCCGCTTGTTTTGTATGGGCAGCGCGCCCGGGAATACGAAGTATCTGTTTGGCATGCTTAAACCACACCACAAGATGTATATTGCCGGTTTTTTGACGGACTTCGCCATCATGAGCTACCTGGTGGCGATGCCGTTTTTCGTCTTTCGTCAGCTTGGTGGCGGGGCGGCGATGTCGGGAACGTTTGGTGCGGCTCAGGGTGCGGCGTATGCGTTGGTTTGCCTGACTTCTTCGCGGTTTGTGCTTCGTGCGAAGAACGGTCTGAATTGGGCGGTGACGGGTCTTTTGCTGAACACTTTGTTTATAGGCCTGGTTCCGTTTTTTCGGAGTTTCTGGGTTTGCGGTTTTCTCGGGATGGTAGGTATTGGTGGGCTGGCCTTGGTTTGGCCGGCGCTTCATTCTTATGTAGGCGGAGAGCCGGATCGGGATCTTCGCAGCCGGCGGATGAGCGGTTTTAACCTGGCTTGGAGCCTGGGGTTTGCGTTGAGCCCGTTGCTGGCGGGGCGGTTGTTTGAGATTGATTACCGGCTGCCTTTTGTTGTGACGTGCGTGCTTAACGTGACGGTGGTTTTGGTTTTGCGTTCGTTGCCGCACGAGCATGACCACCATGGGCGTGAGACGGCCGAGGCTTTGGAGTTTCATGCCGAAGCCGACCGGGCGAGCGAGCGTTTTTTGTATTCGGCGTGGCTGGCGACGCTGATGGGGAACTTTCTGGCCCAGGTTGCGCGGACGGTTTTTCCGCGGCGGGTTGAAGATTTGGTTGCGGCGGGTGAACTCCGGTTGTTATGGGAATCGGCGCCGTCGCCGGAGTTGATGGAACGTGCGGTGGAGAAGTTTTCGGTTCTGGTATTCAGCCTGTCGCTTGTTTCGGCGATCGTGTTTTTAGTGATGGGCCACACGCGGTTCTGGCGTCACCGTCCGGGGATACTTTTTGGCATCCAGGCGAGCGCGGCGCTGGCTTTTTATGTTCTGGGCAGCACGCAGAGTTTGGTGGTGATGGCTTTTTGTTTTGTGCTTGTGGGGCTGAACGCGGGCTTCTCGTTTTTCTCGTCGGTATACTACAGCGTATCGAACTGGCAGTTGAAACACCGGCGCACGGCCATCAACGAGGGCGTGGTGGGCCTCGGCGGCTTTACGGGATGCCTTTTGTTCGGGTACCTGGCGAAAAGTTACGGTCTTTCGATGCCGTTTCATTACACGCCTCTGATGATGGGGGCGGCGTTGGTTGCGGAGGGTGCGCTGCTGCGGCTGCGGAAGTCGGTGGCCGGCGGCCGGTCGACAGTTGGCAGTTCGCAGTGACTATGTGGATCTGAGCCGAGGGCAAGAACCGTCTCTTACTGTCAACTGTCAACTGCCAACTGTCTTTTTAAATCGTTCCACTACTTCAGGGTTGGGTTCCGTTGGTTTGGCACTTGTGCCCGTCATGCTATAAGATGGTGTCAATTGTAAGCACAGGCGTTTTTGAGGCGGTTGCGGGCGAAGAAAATGAACAGGCGCCGCGGTTGGCGGGGCCGGGAGGTGAGAGATGGGCAGTAAGATGCGTTTTTTGTTGGTGTTGGCGCTCGTTGCGGGATTGTCGCTAACGGCTTTTGCTGAATTCCAGGCGGCGGCGGGGGTTCGGAAAGTGAACCCGGACCCGCTGCTTCCGGTGACCGGCGGCACGGGCGGCACGACGCCGGCGGCAAAGCTTATCGGCGACCTGACGGTGCGGGCGCTGGTGATGGATAAGGACGGGGAGCGGGTGGCGATTGTGGGTTCGGATTTTCTTGGATTTCCGAAAGTTTTGGGCGATAAGGTGCGGGCGAAGGTGAAGGGGATTCCGCCGGAGAATATCCTGATTGGCGTTACCCATTGTCACAGCGCCCCGGACTGTTATGGTTTCGTCAATGAGGACGGGACGATGGCCGCGGACCTGAAGTATCTGGACTGGGTGTGCGATGAAATGGCCGAAGCGATCAACGAGGCTGTCGTTGAGCTTCAGCCGGCGGGGGTTAAGATAGCCACGGACAAGGCCCAGGGGAAAATTGCCTACAACTACTACGCGCCGAAGCTGTACGACCCCCGGATGAGCGTGCTTCAATGCGTGGATGCCGGCGGAAAGCCTATCGCCACACTGATCAATTACGCCAGCCATCCCGAAATCATCGGGCCCGACCAGGGCATCATGAGCCCGGATTTCTGCGGTCCGCTGTACGACCGGGTCGAGGCGAAAGGCGGCGGGATCGGCATCTATATGAACGGGGCGCAGGGCGGCATGGTGACGGCCGACTGCCGCGACCCGGAAGGCGGCAAAGATATTCAGACCTGGGAAGAGTGCGTGCGGATCGGCGAGCTGATGGCGGACGAGGCCCTGCGGATCGTGGATGGGGCGCCCGTGAAGCCAGACCCGCCCATGATGGTTGCGGCCACCACGATCGAGTTTCCGGTAGACAGCGAATTGCTGCGGATGATCCTGAAGTCGTCGCCGCTGAATTTGGGCGGCCAGGATGAAACAAAAGTGAAGACGCAGCTCAACGTGGTCAACCTGGCGGACGCACAGATGCTCACTATTCCGGGCGAGGCCCTGCCCAACATCGGCTACTACCTGAAACGTAAAATGCACGGAAACCACAACTTTTTGTTCGGCCTGACGAACGATGCGTTCGGTTACATGATGGTCAAGGAAGACTGGATGAGTTTCGACCGCTATCGGTACGTCAGCGAAACGAGCCTGGGCGAGATGACGGGCGATGTCTATATAGAACAGGCGCTTGACTTCGTTGATTCGGTCCCCCGCCCGGAAAAATAGCGGCGGGGCCGGGCTAAAGTACAAGCCTGTTTTTGCCGAAAAACCGATTGAGAAAAGGAGAGCCCGACGTCAACAGAGGAGGCCCAAACCATGACCGGTATAGGATCATTGGGCGGCGTCGGGGCCGGTCTCAGCCAGGCTCAATTCCAGCTGCAGTATCAGGTACAGGTGCTGAAGGAACAGCAACAGGTGGCTGAATCGCTGGGAAATGGAGCGCTGGAGCTCATCCAGAAGGCAATGTCGGTGGCGCCGGATGGAGACATCGTGGGGCACGACCTCGACGTGACAGCCTAGCGCGAAGAGACACTCCTTTGGAAGGGCGCCGTGCATGGACGCGCGGCGCCCTTCGTATTTGGGAAAAAGCGTGGGCGGTGCTCGGTGCGCAGTGGGAAGTTGTGCTAAGCTTTTTGCATGGCGAGTTTTGGTGTAAGGCCGGAGAAGGAAGCGGAGCTTCGCGCGCGGATGTCGGGGTGCGGGGTGCGAGAGGCGGACTTGGAGGAGCGGTTTGTCGCGTCGTCCGGGCCCGGTGGGCAGAAGGTGAACAAGACGGCGACATGCGTGATGCTGCGTCACGTCCCGACCGGCCTGGAAGTCAAAACGCAGAAAGCGAGGTCGCAGGCGCTCAACCGGTTTTATGCGAGGCGCCGGCTCTGTGAATTGATCGAGGCGCGCGCGCTGGGAAAGGAAAGCCCGGCGGAGAAGGAACGGGAGAAGGTTCGCAAACAGAAGGAGCGCCGTCGGCGGCGGGGGAAGTCTTCAGCCATAAAGAACGCTAAGAAGATTGAAGAATGACAAACACGAGGGCGCGGCGGGACGGATGGGCAGCGCCGAATAGGTTTGGCCGGCAAGGGTTATAGAAAAAAGCCTGCAAGGGGAGATGACCGCATACGATGAGCATGTTTGGTTTTGATGATGAGGCGCCGTTGGACGAACAGGAGTTTGCGGCGCGTTTCCGGGAGGCACAAACCGCATTCAAGGAGGGGCGCAAAACGGCCGCCCTGCAGATCCTGAACGAGTTGAACAAGGCGCGGCCGGAAAACGCGGAGGTTTTGTACGCCATCGGGCTTATACGGCTTCAACTCAACCACAGCCACGACGCCGAGCTGATTGTGGCGCGCCTGCGCGACGAACTGAAGGATCCCCGCGCCGAGAAGCTCGCCGAGGCCATCGCAAAAGCCCGGCAGACCCGTTCGGAAGAACTTAAAGTGGGCGACCCGGCCCTCGCGCCTCAAGCGCCGGAACCGGAAACCGCGCCAACCGCTTCGGGCGGGCTGTTGGGCCGGCTTGAAAAAAGGGCGGACCAAGCCGGCGCCGGCGGCGTGGGCTCGTTTGCGGACCATCTGACCGGTTGCACGGTGGCGGCGATGATCCTGGTCGTGCTTATGCTCATCGTACAAGCCGCGCTTGGGACGCTGCCCGCGCTCGGCGTGGCGGGCGTTTACGTCCTCATTGCCAACCGCGTGATTCGGGGCCGTAAATAAGCCCGGCGTAGGCGGGCTTCGCCGAAGCCGGCCTCAACGCCAGTAGCTTTATTTTTGACTACTCAGGCTTCTTGGACGACCTTCCAGCCAATCTTATCGGCCAGGGCGAAGACGGGCTTTTTCAAATCGCCGTAGAACGTTACCCGGTGCCAGCCCCAGCGATCCCACAGGGTAAACATCTTCTCAAAATCGCCGACAGGTTCCGCGCAGAGTTTTGTTCGGCATGCCCGGTCGTCGGGATCGTTTTCGACGGCTTTGCCCTGGTGGAAGACAATTTCTTTCCTGTTCGGGTCGAGTTTCATCGTGGTGACCATGTACCCGAGCGGCATGATCGAGCGGACGCACGCGCCCTGGCGGTCTTCGCTGTGCGTGAGAATTTCGATGGGGTTGGTTTGGCCCTCGGGACCGAACATCTTGCTCGAGGCGACACAGTGGGCGTAGATGATCTGGCGTTTCGCGCTGTCCAGGACGGGATCGGAAATATAGCCGGGTCTGCCGCCGGTGAGCGTGGTGAAAGCAAGCATGGTCGCGGTGGATTGGACATCGCATTCGCACGCGCCGATCAGGCCTTCGTTGTTGAGTTCATAGAATCCCAGGCACGGGTAGGCGTGGATGTGGCCGCCGTAGAAGCCGCCGAGGCAGTTTATCGAGATGGCGTTAGCGCCGTGTTTCTTCAGGACGGCCTTCTCGCCCAGGTACATCGCGGCCGAAGTTTCCAGCGTCTCGCGGGACACGTCGCGGATTACCAGCGCGGTTTCTTCCCACCTGTCGGCGATGGTTTTGGCTTCGTCTTTGTCGGCGGCGGCCCAGGCTTCGTTGAGTTCCGCAAAGGGCACTTTTTCGACGGGCGCGCCAAGCCAGTTGCCTTCCGCGCCCGAGCTCTGGTCGCGGATGGCGAGGATCTTGGACGCCTTCATGCGTTCCTGCCACTCGTCGAAAGGCAGGGTGTTGAGTGCGTCGGGCTTTACGGCATATTCGCTGGCGGCGGGCGTTGCGCCGATGCGGGCTTTTGCGGTTGCGGCGACAAAATCCGCGAGGCCGTTGCCCGACTTCACGAGTTTGAAGCACCTTGCGGCGGCGACGAGGTCTTCCATCCGCGATGAGGAGACAAACCCGATGTTGTTGTTTTCGCGCCGCATGAAACCGGCGTTGTAGATCAGGAACCCGCCGCTTCCGGCGTACTTGTAGTCGGCGTAAAGGATGGGCTTGCCGGCTTCGGCCAATTTTTGAATGACCTTGTTCCAAGGGTTCATCTGATAGACGATGTAGCCGTCGATGCCGGCGTTTTTGTCCTGCTCGAGAATTTTTTCGGCCTGTTCAGGCCCTGCCGCCATGGACGCGACAAACTCGAATTCGGGGCAGCCGTTGGCGAGCGCAGCGTTGATGCGCTCCATGACGGGCGTGAAGTTGAAGCCGACGTTGGGCCAGTCGGGGCCGGGTTGGACTGCCGCGTGCAGCGAATACACAACGCGGATCTTGAACTTGCCGTTCGCGGCGGCGCGAACCGGCCCGGGCGCGGCCATCACGGCGCCCGCGCACGCCGCACAACCGGCGGCCATAAAGTTGCGGCGGCTGATCGCGCAACCCGTACAACCTGTCAAACGTGGATTCTTTTTCATGAGTTCCATCCTTTCCCGCTAAAGCTGCGACGCGTAAGAGTTGGGTAAAGCCGGGTTGAGTTTACTACCCGCGCCGCGGCGCGGGCAAGGGGGATGGCAAACCGCCAGCTTCGGAACCATCCACTACAGGTGACGCCAGAAAAGGCGTAGCAGCGGCAAAAAACCAAAGGGCACGCGTGTTCATCTAAGGGAAATCTCCTGTTTAACATTATTGTTGTCTTGATGTTGGGACTTGCCCGGCTATGTTGCGGGTTTGCCTCACCGAGGGCGACTTTTTTCTCCAGAATTTGCAGTCGAGTCGTACAGCACTATGGATAAACCGCGGGAAGGCGAGGCGTAAAGTACTTATTTTTCAGTGATTTACGTCCGGCTGGCGCTGCGCGGTCAAACCCGGCGGCCCCTCTTGACACGCATCGGGGCGTATGCTACGATAGGCCGTTGTTAGCACTCGTCCGGGAAGAGTGCTAACAGGCCCTGTGGGAGAACTGGCTGGTACCGACGCCAGAAGATTAGACGAAGGAGATTAACGAATGGCCAAACAATTGATTTTTGGACAAAGCGCCTACGCCGCTTTGATGAAAGGCGCGGATGCGCTTGCCGACGCCGTTAAAGCGACGCTGGGCCCGAAGGGCCGCAACGTGCTGATCGAGAAATCGTGGGGTGCGCCGGACATAACAAAAGACGGTGTTACGGTAGCGAAGGAAGTTGACCTGAAAGACCCGTATGAGAACATGGGCGCACACATGCTGCGCCAGGCGTCGAGCAAAACGCACGACGACGCGGGCGACGGCACGACTACGGCCACGGTGCTCGCTCAGTCGATGATGCGCGAGGGTTTTCGGCTGGTGACGGCTGGTGCGAACCCGATGCATCTCAAGCACGGCATGGAGAAAGCGCTCGACGCCATGCTCAGCCACCTGCCGGCGATGGCGAAGAAGATCAAGAACCAGGATGAAGTGGTTCAGGTGGCTTCGATCAGCGCCAACGGCGATGTCGAGATCGGCCGGATGATTGCGGAAGCCCTGGACACGGTGGGCAAGGACGGCGTCATTACGATTGAAGAAGGCAAGGGGCTTGAAACGGAGGTGGACGTGGTGGGCGGCATGCAGTTCGACCGCGGCTACCTTTCGCCGTACTTCGCCACCAATCCGGAAAACATGACCACGACGCTCGAGGATTGCTACATCCTCACCAGCGAGAAAAAGATCAGTTCGCTTCAGGAAATTCTCCCGTTGCTCCAGACGCTCGCCCAGAGCGGGAGTCCGGTGTTGATCATTGCCGAAGACGTTGACGGCGAGGCGCTGGCGACGTTGGTCGTGAACCGGCTGCGCGGCATCTTGAAAGTGGCCGCCGTGAAGGCGCCCGCGTTCGGCGATCGGCGCAAGGAGATCCTGCGCGACATCGCCACGCTGACCGGCGGGACGTATTTGTCCGAAGACCTCGGTACGAAGCTGGAAAGCGTCACGCTCGACCAGCTCGGCCGGGCCAAGCGTATCGAGATCACCAAGGACGACACTACCATCATCGAAGGCGCCGGCAAAAAGAAAGACATCAACGGCCGCATCGAGCAGATCCGGCGCAACATCGAAATCACGACCTCCGATTACGACCGCGAAAAACTCCAGGAACGCCTGGCCAAACTCGCCGGCGGCGTCGGCATCATCCGCGTCGGCGGCGCCACGGAGATCGAGCTTAAAGAAAAGAAAGCCCGCACGGAAGACGCGCTTCATGCCACCCGCGCAGCCGTGGAAGAAGGTATCGTGCCCGGCGGCGGCGTCGCTTTGATGGAGTTGCGCAAGCACATTAAGTCGCTCAAGCTCAAGGAAGACGAAGCCCTCGGGGCCGAGCTTGTTTATCGGGCCTGCGCGGCGCCGGTCAAGCAGATCGCCGAGAACGCCGGGAAAGAAGGCAGCGTGATCGCCGAACACGTCGAGGCCGCCAAAGCGGGCGTCGGTTATAACGCCGCAACCGACACCATGGAAGACATGGTGAAAGGCGGCGTGCTCGATCCCGCCAAAGTGATCCGGTCTGCGGTGCAGAATGCCGTCAGCGTTGCCGGCATCATGCTCACCACAACCTGCATGGTCACCGACATCCCTGAAAAAGAGAAACCCGCGCCCGCCGGACCTCCCGGTGGCGGCATGGGTGGAATGGGCGGTATGGGTGGCATGGGCGGAATGCCCGGCGGTTTTTAACAAATTGCGTACCGTTGGGACGCCCCCGTGTTGGGGGCGTCCCCAATGTTCTTTACCCCGCGAGCCGAATGAAATGAGGGATAGCCCCCCTCACCACTGCGGCGGGGCGTCCCCTCTCCTGATAGATCCTGTCTCCTCCAACCTTGCTGCCGCCTAAATTAGCTCCCGTACGCTTTAATAAGCTAGAATACGCCCCATTACGTTCAGGAAGTTATCCTATGCTTGACCTTGCCGAAATGATCGAAGAGCGGAATATGACCGAGCTGCGCAACTGGCTCGAGGAAAGCGACACGCTCACCATCGCCAACGAGCTCGAACGTCTGGAGCGCGAAGAGCGGGCGCTGGTGTTCCGCCTTTTGCCAAAAGACCGGGCGCTGGACGTGTTCGAAATTCTCGAGCCGGTTCACGAGCAGGAGTTGATTGAGGGGTTGCGGGAGCCGCATGTGCGCGAGTTGCTCGAGGAGATGGAGCCGGACGATCGCGCGCGCCTGTTGGACGAAATGCCCGCCACGGTTGCCAAACGCATGCTTGAAGGCTTGAGCGCCCGCGAGCGGCGGCTCACGTCGATCCTGCTGGGTTACCCGGAAAACTCGGTCGGGCGCATCATGAGCCCGAAGTTCGTCGATATCCGGACCACCATGAGCGTTGGCGAGGCGCTGGGGAAAGTCCGGCGGGCCGGCCGCGACGCCGAAACCATTTACGCGTTGCCCGTCACCGATAACGAATTGCGGCTGGTAGATGTGCTGGACCTCTCCGCGCTCGTTTTGGCCGATCCCGAGCAACCCGTAAGCGAAATCTTGCCCGGCGAAGTTTATTCGGTGCGGGCGGACGAGGATCAGGAAATCGCCGCCCGCCTCATGCAGGACGCCGGCATCATCGTCCTGCCCGTCACGGATACCGACGGCCGCCTGCTCGGCGTCCTGACGGTCGACGACGCCATGGACGTCCTCGAAGAAGAAAACACCGAAGACATTATCCGTAGCGGCGCCGCGCAGCCCCTCGGCCAGCCTTACCTGTCGGCGAGCGTTGCCAGTCTTGCGCGAACGCGGGCGGTCTGGCTGCTGATCCTGATTCTGGCCGCCGCGTTGACAGTAAACATTTTGCACGTATTCCAGGACGCGCTTTCGCAGATGGTGGTGCTCACGTTGTTCATTCCGCTTTTGATCAACGCGGGCGGCAACGTCGGTTCACAGACGGCCACGACAATTGTGCGCGCGATGGCGGTGGGCGAAGTGCGGCCGGGCGATTCGGTTCGCGTAATGTTGCGCGAGGTTCGGGTGGGCGTAATGCTGGGAGTGCTGCTTGGGGCGGTGGCGCTGGTTCCGGTGATTCTGATTTTCGATGCGCATATTGCCATAGTGGTCACGCTGTCGCTGTTGATCATCAGCACGATTGCTTCGCTTTTCGGATCGGTTCTTCCCATGATGGCGCGCGCCGTCAACGTAGACCCTGCCATTGTGAGCGCGCCCGTTATCACGACCCTCGTCGATGCTACCGGCCTCATTGTGTATTTCCTGATAGCCCGCGCAGTTCTTCACATTTAAGAGCGGCGCTCTCTCTCCGTGTTTGGCACGATTCCTGTTACGCCACTGGCAGGCTGATCGACAAGGAGAAAAAACCATGACACACCGCCACCGAAATCCCTTCATTCCCCACGAGCGCGCACAGGAAATGGAAGAAAAAACCGACGCCGGCGAAAAAGAAGCGAAGCGGCATTTCACGCGCGAACAGGCAAAGTTCCAAATAAAAGGCGCGCCCGAAAAACACCGCGTAAAGGCAAAGGTCCGAATAAAGAAGATCGAATCGAACCGCGCCACAAAACACCCGGCAGAGGAATAGGCGTCACAAGCCGGCTGAACCTTTCATCGCAGTTTTTTCTTGCCGAACTCGGGTGGTTGACCGTCGGCATTCCGCTATCGCTGCATGCCTCCTGCTAATGACATGGCCCAAGCTTTACGTCAAAAACTGCCTCACCCGGGCTTAGCTTATATACCGACGGGATTACGCCGACCGGGGACGGTCGGACGTCGGCGTTCCGCTATCGCTCCACGGCCTCCTGCTAATGACATGCCTGGGGTTGAGTATCGAAAAGTGGTTCACCCGAGGTCTGGAATGATACCGACGGGATTGCCGCGTCGGCATTCCGCTATCGCTCCATGCCTCCTTGTATGTTGCTTTTTGCTCTTTTTTCTGACGAGATAAAGAGCAGGAGCTGGCAGAGGCGATGCCTCCCGGAGCG
>Ga0272441_10000256_pt1 | contig 121403 bp, 70 predicted proteins | sample SSMProp6N_FD_193582 | JGI IMG/M metagenome (GOLD analysis project Ga0272441, IMG submission 193582) | Marine sediment archaeal communities from Little Sippewissett salt marsh, Falmouth, MA, United States - SSM-Prop-6N | ecosystem: Environmental > Aquatic > Marine > Wetlands > Sediment ...
AATTCATAGGAGGCGAGGAATTCGCAAAGCGTTTCTATGAAGAGCACATAGACCGCGGATACAGGGGAGAGGCGCGTGAGCGTCACATGGCGAAATGGCTGCATGACATAGGGAGGGGCCTGTGGGGAGTATTCAATGTAATGCACAAAGGGGAAGACCTTCCTGGCCAGAGGGGAAGCCCGTAGCGGAAAAGGATCCGGAATATAAATCGCAGAAGCATCTGGAAACCTGCATTCGAAGTACGTATATATTAGCATAATTGGTAATTTCAGCGCATAAAAACCGGACCTTTTTAGGCAGAATTTTTACTACCATCCATAAAAAAAGACAGGAGCAACTACACCTCTCGACCTTTTTTAAAAGCCTTCTGAACCTGAACTGAACCGAATATTCATTGTAAATTTAAAATTTAGCATTTAGCGTATTTATCCTGTTTAGCGGTTTCTTTTCCATCACTCCAATACTCCACCACTCAATTCTTCCGGAACGGGAACGGTTAAAAAAACTCGGAAAAAAAGGATTGTGTTTTACCGGCGACGGGTATAATGTAAACAGTCAGAAGAATAATGCTCAGAAAAATTCGCTGAAAAAAACAAAAAACAGGTCACATTTCACTTTTGGTGTAAGGTATACTAATGAGAGACAAACATGAATGACCACAGACTCCTGCAGGAATACACAGATCACGGCTCTGAGCAGGCATTTGCCGAGCTTGTGAAGAGGCACGCAGACACGGTATATACTGTGTGCTTACGCAGAATCGGTGATGTCCATCTTGCGGAAGACGCAGCACAGGCCGTATTTCTGGCTCTTGCTCAGAAGGCGGAAAAGCTCAGGAACAGGAAAAGTTTATCAGGATGGCTTGTAAAATCTGCTGTGTATGCCGCATTAAATGCGGTTACTATTGAAACGCGCAGAAGAGAACGTGAGGAAAGAATGGGTGAAATGAATAAAATACATTCCGGCCCGGAACCGGCAGAGCCGGAATGGCAGAACATCGCACCGTTTGTTGACAACGCCCTTTTGAGTCTGAAGGAGAGGGACAGGGATGCAGTAGTGCTGAGATTTTATCAAGGCAGGTCGCACAGGGAAATAGCTGAGATTCTGGCAGTCTCAGAAGCGGCAGTCAGGAAGCGTGTGTCCCGTGCGCTTGACAGGCTGAGGAAGATACTTGGAAAAAAGGGAATTGTGGTTCCTGCTGCAGTGCTCGGAACCATGGTCATCGAAAATGCGGTCCATGCAGCACCTGTACCATTAGTAGAGAGCTGTGTGTCTGCGGGTGTGAAAATGGCGGCAGGGCCTGTTTTCGGAAATGTTAACCGTATTGCAAAAGGAATTATGAAAAAAGCACTCTGGACTAAGGTTGTGGTGATCGCGCAGATCATAGTCGGCCTCGCGGTGCTCGGGGCGGGCACACTGCTCGTGAAGCGGGCAATCTACAGCAAGGAAAAATCCGGGAGTGAGTTGTCTGAAAGAGTGACTTTCCCGCCTATCGAGGACCTTCCCGAAATCGCTGATCTGCCTGATCCTTTCATCATGAGAAGCGGCAGGCGCGTCAAGACCTTTAAGGACTGGGAGAAGCGGCGCGAGGAGATCAAGGCCATGCTGCTCCATTACCAGTTCGGACACATGCCTCCTCCACCGGGGAACGTTACTGCCGAAGAACTCCGATCCCAGCCATTGCCCGGAGGGAAGATCATACGCAAGAAGATCCTGCTGTCCATGGGCCCGGCGAAGAAGTTGCACCTTACGGTGCAGATCAATTTCCCCACATACAAGGGTCCGTTCCCTGTGATAATTCTGAATCGCGGAACATATATTGCCCGACCTCCCTCACGACCGCCGTTGGCAGAAATAGTTGAACGAGGGTATTTATTCGTGGAATACTTCCGCGAAGACTTGGATCTGGACGCGAAAAATACGATTGGCCCTGCGCAGACTGCCTATCCAAATTACGACTGGGCAACAATTGCAGTGTGGGTCTGGGGCGGAATGCGTGTGATTGATTACCTGATGACCCTTGACGGGATAGACCCGAAGAAAATCATCGTTACTGGCCACTCGCGCGGCGCGGATACAGCCCTGCTGCTCGGAGCGTTGGACGAACGGGTGGCTCTGACCGTTCCGAACGCCGGTAGCGCTATCGGAACGTCATGCTACCGTTTTGTATCGAAGAAGCGCATCAAACGCAACAAATACTTCGGGTATGCACACTGGTATCTGCCATATATACGGGAGTGTGCACAGGAAGGATTGTTATTGCATCTGCCGTTCGATGTGCACTTTATCAAAGCGCTTGTTGCCCCGCGGGGGTTGGTTACGATTAACGCGCTCGACGACCACATGGTAGACCCGTTGGCCGTGCAACACACGAACCTCGCAGCTAAAATCGTCTTTGACTGGCTTGGAGCGGGTGACAAGATCGGCATGTGCTTTCGCGAGAGGGGTGATCACAATATGTGCCGTGAGGATTGGCTGGCCCTACTCGACTATGCTGACCTCATGTTTTTCAGAAAATATCCTGGAAACAGCAGGACGTTTGACAAGCCAGCCTTCCCAGATGCGGAACCGATCTTTTCATGGAAGGCCCCGGCGAAAGGGGATTGAAACAGAAGGAGGGAATATATGCGATTCCTAAAAAATTTCGTAGTATTGTTGCTTATATCGGGTGTTTGTATTGGCGAAGAGAGCTTTGAATGGCGCATGAAATCGGGCAATACCGGATGGACCGGCTACTCTTCCGACAGTCGCATCAAGCCTCCTTTCCGTCTCAAGTGGGCTACGCAACCAGGATTCAATCTCAGCTGGGGAGTCTGCATGTCGGTGGCTGAAGGCAAGGTCTTTCTTCGGGAAGGCTGTCTGGATGCAGAAACCGGCGAGGTGATCTGGAAGCGTCGCATGGGCCGAAATACCCCTACCTACTGTAAGGGCAGACTCTACGGAGTGGGCGGAGGGAGCAGGATAGAAGCATATGATGCTGCCACCGGAAAACGGCTGTGGACCAAGGGCGGCTATTTGACGTCGCGGGCAAGCAAGTCCGCTGTGACGGCATGCAATGGTGCGGTCTACTCCGGACGATTAGGGGAGCATAACGGTGAGAGATTTTACTTTGCAGTTGCTCTGGATGCTGTGAATGGTGAGGAACTGTGGGCAATACCGCTGGTCCCGGCGGTAGGCAAGCGGAGCGGCGGTTATGAGCTGAAGGTAAGCATGTCCGCAGCAGCTGTAGGCGGCGGCCGGGTCATTATCGTCACACACAAACCAAGAATCGTCTTTGCCCTGGACCAGAAGACCGGAGAAGAGCTCTGGCGCCAGGAGGGCGTTTGGGCAAGGCATGCGCCAAGTACGGACGGACAGACGGTCTGGGTGGCCGAGTGCACACAAGGGGTATGGGCTCTGGACGCAGCCACTGGCAAGAAACTCTGGCATTGGGGCGGCGTCAAGATGACCGAACAGGAGGCCCACTACCAGTGGATCGGCACTGCCGACCATGCGCCAACAGCGGCTTTTGGGAAGCTTTTCGTCAGCTGCTATGGCCGGAACTTCACAGCTATTGAGGGGAAGACGGGCAAGGAGCTCTGGGTCGCCGGTGACAGAAGCGGCAGGGAGGTCAACATGTGGGCGGGCGGCTGCGGGCCGCCTACCGCTGCAGGCGGCTTTATCTATTCCAACGGTATGGTCGGCAAGGACTTCAACGGGATTCGCCTGCAGCAGGTGCTCTACGCCATCGACCCGGAGAACGGAAAGCCGGTCTGGCGTTATCCGTTGAGCAGCAAGTCATGTGCACGGGTGGCGATCGCTCTGGGTCGACTCTACATCAGTACCTGCAACGAGATTTACTGCTTCGAGCCGGTTCCTTCCGACTGCAAGACCCCCGAGCCGCAGGCTGCTCCCTATCAGCCGGCAGGCCCGCTGACTGCTCTGGCTAAGCCCTTCGGTGGTAAGCCCGGTACTCCCGAAGCAGGCGGCAAGCCCGAGGGTGGAAAGGACTGGCCCATGTACGGGGGCTGCCCTGCACGGTGCGGCCTGGATGTAAAGATCGGGCTGCCCGTAAAAGAGGCCTGGAAATTTCAAACCGGGGGCAGGGTCAAGTCGAGCCCTGTTATAGCAGGGAGCCTTGTGTTCGCCGGCAGCGACAGCGGAAAGCTCTTCGCGCTTGACCTTTCAACAGGAAAGGAGAAATGGAGCGCTGAAATCACGATTGATGAAAAAAATCCTCTGAAGGTGAAATGGATACGCTCTGCGCCTGCTGTTGCAGACGGCATCGTTGTCTGCGGTGCCGACGACGGAATTATGCGTGCGTTCGACGCAAAAACAGGAAAACCGAAGTGGCAGTTCCGCACTGCCGGGCGGATACGTTCATCAGCTGCCATCGTCAATGGAAGGGCTGCGCCCGACGAAGCGAAGGCCTCGAGCAGCGTTGAGAGGCGGGTTGTGTTCGGAAGCTGGGACGGGCACTGCTACTGTGTCCGCCTATCCGACGGTAAGGAGTACTGGCGCTACCGCATTGGCGAACCGGGCGTACGGGTCCATTCGCCTTCGGCAGTGGCGGCCGGGAGGGTCTACGTGGGTGCGTGGGAAGACTACGCAGTACACGGACTGGACCTGGGTACGGGCAAGCCGCTGGGCGGCTATGACCCGGGTAAGCCTCGTCCCCGCGTAAAGCACTCTAAGCACAACTTGGTTCACGGCATTGCCGTCTACCGCGGGCTGGTGGTAACTGCCAAGCGTTCCGGTGCAGGTCTTATGCTTGATCCAACCAGCGGCAAGGTTCTCGGCCACATCAGCGGCAGGGGAGGGGAACTCCCTTCTCTGCCGGCTTTCAGTGGGAACCGGGTTTACTATCCCACCTCAAAAGATGCAACGAAATTGTCTGAAATAATGGCAAAGGGAAAATCCAGAAGCAAGGTAAGACGAAAGATGCTGTTTAAGTACCCGGTACTGAATGCACTGCTGATCAGCGGAGACCTGATGATTGCCGCAAATGGACGAGGCACCGTTGAGGTGTACCGCCTGCCGGACGCGACGGGCGATGGGTCTGCCAAGTTGATCTGGGAATGGAAATCACCGACCAGTGCGGCGATTCAAACTGCCCCTGCCGCAGCAGACGGCTTTATCGTTGTGGGGTCCGATGACGGGAATGTCTATACATTCAGTTTTAGAAAAAAGAATTAACGTGCTCCATTAATTCAGAGAGAAGCACTATCTGACAGATTCCAGGTACAGAAATTCCAAAAATAGGGAAAGGGAACAGGCTGTTCCGGTCTGATTAATAGTTGGAAAATTCTTGCATTGTTGCATATTTGAAATACAATCGTTAGAGAAAAAAATCCGTATAAAATAATAAAATATGTCGGATTATATGATTCCCGCAATGTATAATGATGGAAACATGAAATATGGATGACAGCACATTACTACAACACTATGCGGAGAGCGGTTCTGAAGAGGCATTTGCTGAGATTGTGAACCGTTACAGCAATATGGTATATTCGGTGTGTATGCGCCGTCTGAATGACCCCGGACTTGCCCAGGATGCCACTCAGGCCGTGTTTTTTGCACTTTCAAGAAAAGCGCAATCGGTCAGCAGAAAGGCTGTTATTTCAGGATGGCTGTTCAAGGCGGCGATTTTCGCAGCAGGCAACATATTTGCGGGAGAGGAGCGGCGCAAAAAGCATGAAAGGGAGACTGAACGAATGAGAAAAGAAGAAATGACGCATAAGGAGCCCTGGGAAGATGTTGAGCCCGTGCTTGACAGTGCTTTGCTGAGCCTGTGTTCAAAGGACCGGAATGCGGTTATACTCAGGTACTTTCAGGACAGATCACATGCCGAGATAGGCCGCGAGCTCAATATTTCAGAACACGCTTCACAGAAACGTGTTGAGCGTGCCGTTGAGAAGCTGCGGAAGTTCTTTGCGAGGAGGGGGATAACACTTCCCGCTGCAGTACTGGCAATACTATTCAGCACACGTGCGGTTACAGCCGCACCCGGAGCTGTTTCCGAGGTATGTGCTTCTGTTGTGCGGGGTTCTGTTTCCGGAAATATCAAGCATATAGCAAAAGGGATGATGAAGATGATGATGTGGACAAAGGTAAAGATAATTGCTGGAATCCTGGCTTGTACTGTCATTACTGGTTTTGTGGGAACATTGGCTGTCAATACATTTGCCAGTACCGTGCCGGCTGCAACTGGCCCGACTGTTACTATAATAGATACCGAAAGCTTCTGGCGCTGCCGTTATGCCTTTGGCACAGAAATCGTACGAAGAAAAGACGGTACAATCGTACCGATCCATATCGGGCCTTTCGGGCACAACACACGTACTATTGTAGGAAGGGGCAGGGATCGAAAGACGATTATGAGGGTGAATGAAAAGTCCCGTATCTGGGGTACGCCTCCTGAAAACTGGCCGAAGCCTGACTTCGATGACGCATCCTGGAACAGAATGAAAGGCCCTTTCTGCACGGCTCAGGGAAACTACCTTAAGTTTCAGCCTGAAGGTGTTTTTCATGAAGTCCCTGTTGTATGCCTCTATTGCCGAGGGAAGTTTAAAGTTAATGACCCTAAGAGAACAGGAGACCTGAGACTTTCAGTTGCATACTATGGCGGCCTGGTCGTCTGGCTGAACGGCAAAGAAATCACCCGCGCACACATGCCAAAGGGAAAGATAACACCATCCGTCCATGCCAAGGACTATCCCATGGAGGCATATGTGGACGACCAGGGAATTCTGCTTCAACTCAAGAAACGGGACAAGAAATTTCCTGATCGATACGCTATGCGTATCAGGAAGATTAAAGAAGTGACTATCCCTTCTGCTGTATTAAGGAAGGGTATCAATGTCATTGCGCTGGAGGTGCACAGGGCACCTGCGCCAGAGATTATGTTCATGGGTAAAATGAGCAAAACAGGGAAGTCACCCGCCATAACGCACCTCCTGACCAGGAATGTCTGGTGGTCGAGAATCGGCATTGCCTCTGTGTGTCTGGCTGCAAAACCAGGGAAAGGTCTTGCCCTAAATAAGAAGGGGCAGGTAGAGTCCAAAAAAGAACTGTTTGTATGGAATCACCCCATAGAACAGAGAGTCTTTGCATCCGATTATGGTGATCACAATGAATCCTTAAAACCCATCCAGCTTTGCGGAGCGCGAAATGGAACGTATTGCGGCCAGGTCGTGGCAGGCAGTCATGAACCGATCCGCAGCCTGCAGGCCAGGATAGCGGGCCTCAAGACCACTGACAACAAGAGTATCCCTGCAACAGCTATACGCATCTGCTATGCCCGTATGGACGGGCCCAAGGTCTGGAGTCGGGCCTACAGCCGCTGGCTGGAACCTAATTTTGAGGGATTGGCTGACAAGGTTCCTGATACAGTTCCTTTGCGTGCGTCCTGGAAAGGAAGGCCTGTATATGCTGCGCTTCAGCCGATCTGGTTCTCTGTTCGCATACCCAAGGACGCGGCAATGGGCATATACGAGGGAATGCTGACCATCACAGCCCACGGTCACAATCCTGTTCATGTGCCGGTCCGTTTACGTGTTGTTGACTGGACAGTACCGGATGCCGACGGATTCCACGCAATTGTCGACGCGTTTCAATCGCCTGACTCTGTGGCCATGCAGTACAACGTTCCTATGTGGTCCGAAAAACATTGGAATTTGATTGAGCAGAGCTTCAGGCTTCTGGGTGAAATAGGAGTCAAGAGCGTTTACGTCACCGCCATCCGAAGAACGCATCTCGGCAATCCCCACAGTATGATTCAATACGTGAAACAGCCTGACGGTACGTTCAAACCAGACCTGAATATCGCTGAAAAATACATTGACCTGGCTGTAAAGCACCTTGGCAAAATACCACTTGCTTGTCTTTACTGCTGGGAGATTAACGCTGCAGATGCATCGAATTTTCCCTCATATCTGACTGAAGAACAGAAACGCAGTTTTGAGAGAAAGATACTGATTAGCGTGATTGATCCTAAAACAGGGAAACTGACAGAAGAAGAGGGGCCGGAATGGGGTACAGCCGAATGCCGCAAATTCTGGAAACCGGTTGTAGAAGGCATGAAGGCTATACTGGCAAAACACGGTCTGACTGAATCCTTCATGCTCGGGGTTGCCGGAGACTATACACCGTCTGACGGTGCACTTGAGGATATGAAGACAGTTTCAGGCGGTGCGAAATGGGCCCTTCAGTCTCATGTTGTCCGCAATATGCTGGGCAGCAAGGCCACGTATCCAACTGGATATATCGCTGCAGCCTGGGGAGGGCATGTGTATCACACTGACCCGGATCTGGGCCGGGGTTATGGATGGAAGAATCCCTATATGCGAACGATGACCCGGTCGTTTCCCAGGGATCCTGCCCGTCAGCGTGTGCTTCTGGAAGTGAAAATGACCGGCCGTGCCAAGGGGGGACAGAATGCTAACGCTGTCCAGTATAAGAGTGATTACGGGCTTCACGGCATCGGACGAATGGGTGCTGATTTCTGGCCTGTGTTGGGGAGCAAAAAGGGAAGAAAACATCCACTCCTGGGACAATATCCTGAAACCCGCTGGGGACAACTGAACATCAAGCTCTGGATGCCCGCCCTGCTCACAGCAGGCCCAGAGGGGCCAACCCGCAATATCCGTTTCGAAATGCTTCGTCAGAATCAGCAGGAGATCTGCGCACGCGTATTCCTTGAAAAGGTCCTGTGTGATGAGGCTCGCAGGTCGAAGATCGGGAATACGCTTGCAATACGCATTCAGGAACTGCTCGACGAGCGCACTCGCATAGCCCTTTTGTCTCAGACAAGTAACAGGGTCGGATGGCCTCGGGGAATACTTGCGTCTGATGTTAACGGGCTTTCTGCCAAACTCTATGAATTGACAGCAGAAGCGGCAGGAAAGCTGAAAAGAAAATAGAACATGCTCTGCAGAAGATCTATGACCGATTTATCGGGCACATGATAAAGGAAAGTGTTATGGAGTATCAGATACGTACAATCCTTGCGATGGTTCTTCTGGCCGCATTCTCCGTATCTGCAGTCGAGAACCCGTCGTCCGGAAAGCAACACGAGTGGCCCATGATCGCCGGCAACCCCGGCTGGACCAGCCATTCTCCCGACCCGCGCGTCAAGCCGCCCTTTCGCCTCAGGTGGGCCACGCGCTGCGTCATCAATCATTCGAGCCTGACGGTCGCCGGCGGCAGGGCCTACATCGGCGGCTACTGCCTGGACGCGGACACGGGAGATGTGCTCTGGAGGAGCAGCTGGGGCAAGAACGCTCCCACCTACTACAAGGGCCGGCTCTACGGAGGGGGCGGCAGGATAGTCGCTGTGGACGCTGCCAGCGGAAAGCGGTTGTGGTCGAAGCACGGCTATATGATCCCCGGAAAGAACAAGACCGGCCTGGTGGTCTGCGACGGCGCCCTCTACGCCGGCCAATTCAAGGAACATCAGGGCAAAAAGTCCTACTTCCTCAGCGCGCTGGATGCCGAGAACGCCGAGGAAATCTGGTCTACACCGCTGGTCGCGGCGGAGGGGAAACCTCCTAAGGGTTACGATCTGGGCGTGGCCATGTCGGCGGTTGCGGCGGGAGGTGGCCGGGTGGTGGTCAGCACCCACAGCCCCAAGGCTGTCTTCGCGCTGGACCGGAAGACCGGGAAGGAACTCTGGCGGCAGGAAGGAATTCTCGCCCTGCACGCTCCGGGCACCGACGGAAAGACCGTGTGGGTTGCCGGCCAGGTCCAGGGAGTCTGGGCACTGGACGCGCAGACCGGCAAGAGGCTCTGGCACTGGGGCGGCTCCGACAGGAACCAACATGGAGCCCACTACCTGACCGTCGGCACCGGCTGTCACCCGCCTGCCGTGGCTGACGGCAAGCTTCTCTTCAGCAACTACGGCCGGCAGTACACGGGCCTGGACGCCGACACCGGCAAGCAGCTCTGGATCGTCGGAGGGGGAATCTTCCGGTACGGTAAGGGCGGCTGCGGGCCCGCGGTCACCGCCGGCGGATACATCTACAGCAACTGCGTGGTAGGGGTAGGCTATCACGGCAAGGGCAGGCGTCCCCATTACTACGCCTTCTCCGCGAGCGACGCCAACACCGGGAAACTTGCCTGGCGGTATCCCCTGGCCGACAAATCGACCTGCTCGCGGGTAGCCATAGCCTACGGCCGGGTCTACGTTCCCACCCGCTCCGAACTGTACTGCTTCGAGCCGGTGGATGCGGAGGACAAGATGCCGGAGCCGCAGGCGCCCCCCGCCCAACCGGCCGCTCCACTCACACCTCTGGCCAAGCCCTTCGGAGGCAAGCCGGGCGAGGCAGCAGCAGGCGGCAAGGCCAAGGGCGGAGAGGACTGGCCCATGTACGGGGGTTGCCCGGCGCGCTGCGGGCTCCAGATGGAGATCAAGCTGCCCATAAAGGAGGCCTGGAAGTTCCAGACCGGCGGCAAGGTCAAGTCCAGTCCGGTCATCTCAGGAGGGATGGCCTACATCGGAAGCGACAGCGGCAAACTTTTCGCCCTGGACCTGGTCAGCGGCAAGCCGAAGTGGACCGCGGAGGCATCCAATGATTCCTGGATAAGGTGCGCGCCGGCGGTCGCGAACGGCACAGTCGTCTGCGGCGCCGACGACGGCATCCTGCGGGCCTACAACGCGGTAAGCGGCAAACCCAAGTGGGAGTTTCGCACTGCCGGGCGAATCCGAGCCGCGCCCGCGATCACCGGGAAGAGAGTGGTCTTCGGGAGCTGGGACGGCCGGTGCTACTGTGTGCGCCTGTCCGACGGCAAGGAGTTCTGGCGCTACCGGGCAGGCGAACCCGGCGTTCGCATCTACTCGCCGCCGGTCGTAGCTGCCGGTCGCGTGTACGTCGGTGCCTGGGAGGACCTCGCCATCTGGGCGCTGGACCTGGGAACGGGAAAGCCTCTGGCAGACTTCGAAAAGCCGAGGCCACTCGACGCGCGCTGGCAGCCCGCCAAGGCGACGGGGATGGCCGTCTATCGCGGTATCCTGGCCACGACTCGGGTGGCCTACGATCCTCTGATGGACGCCGTTACGGGCAAGCAGATCGGAAGGGGCACCTGCTCGCCCTCGATCAGGATCTTTGCAGGGGCCCCGGCCTTCAGCGGCGAGAGAATCTACACCTACCGCAATCACCTCGGGGTCAAACTGTCGGAAGCGGTCTCGGGCGGGAAGCCCAAGCGGCACCGGGCCAGGTTCAGCCAGAAAATCCCTGAGACTCCCCTGCTGACGCGTGAACTCATGATCATAGCCACGGGGTCCGGCACGCTGGAAGTGCTGCAGTTGTCCGATTCCGACCAGTCGGAGAAGCCGGCCTGGACCTGGAAGTCACCCGGCGGGAAGAGAATCGAGACGGCTCCGGCGGCTGGCAGCGGCTTCATCATCCTGGGTTCCGACGACGGCCATGTCTACGCTTTCAGTTACGGCACGTAGGCACCCGAGGAGCACCCACTCCGGAGACCACGCAGGAAACGCACAAAACCGTTTTATTGGAGACAATAATGGAAAAACTGTCAAGGATATTGTTCGTTCTTTTCGGTCTGCTTTTGATCACGGCTTGCGCACACGCTCAAGATCAGAATGACTATCTCCCCGCCTTTCCCGGAGCCGAAGGCTACGGTGCTGTCTCAGTTGGCGGCCGCGGCGGCAAGGTAGTTAAAGTCACCAACCTGAATCCCGATGGTCCGGGTTCGCTTCAAGCCGCATGCGCGACTGAGGGTCCGGTCATCGTGGTCTTTGAGGTGAGCGGGGTCATTAAGCCGTCTAACACGCGCAAGGGCGAACGCTGGCTGAGCGTCAAGCGGTCGAACATCACGATCGCCGGTCAGACCGCACCGGGCGCAGGCATCACGATCCAGGGCACCATCTCGACCGGTAAAAGCGGAGGCGGTACCAAGGCCGAGCCGGGCAAGCCGGTGACCGATATCACCATGCGTTTCCTGCGCGCCCGTCCGGACTTTGTGCGCTACGGCAACCTGCGTATGGTGGAGCTGGATTATGCTGACCGGGTAATCGCAGATCACATCTCGGGTGCATGGAGCAGTGACGACGGATTTCACGTGTACAGTCAGAAGGAGGGTTTCCTGCCCCATGTGACCATCCAGTGGTGCACGGCCGAAGAGGCTGATATCCAGCTTGAAGGCGGCGACGAACCGCACAACTTCGGCATGCTCTTTGCCTGGGGATATCGCGCGGTTACCGCCCACCACAATCTGCTCGCACACCACCATAACCGAGCCCCTATGTGCGGGGCCTATCCTGTCGACTTTCGAAACAATGTCATATACAATGCCGGTTCCGGGATCGAGTTATGCGCCCATCTCCATCGCATGGGCCGAAAAGACATCGATAAATGCCGGGTGAATGTCATCGGCAACTACTGCAAACCGGGTCCCGGCGCCATTATCGCGATCCGATCCTATCGTCCGCCGTGCCTCCATGCGGGAAGCAACATACTGCCCAGTAAACAGGGCACCTACGCCATCCTCGACAATTACATGGACAGAAAGGGAGGGTATACCGAGCCCTGGCGAGCCACGATCCGGCCGTCAAAAGCCCTGAGACTCTCAGATACGCCGCTCGATCTTGGTGCAGTTACAACCCACACGGCTGAAGAGGCCTATGAACTGGTCTGCGCCCATGCCGGCTGCCTTCCCCGTGATGCGGTAAGCGCACGCACTGTCTGCGAGGTGCGAACGCGTACCGGCTCATGGGGCCGCAATGGGCCTGACGGCGGGCTCATGGAGGGCCTGACCCCGGCCAAGGCTCCCCGGGATACGGACAATGACGGCATACCTGACACATGGGAGAAGATCCACGGCCTGGATCCCAATGACCCCGCAGACAACAGTAAGATCGTTCCTGCAGGCGCCTCGCCGGGTGATCGCCACAAGGGTTACACCTGGATAGAATACTATATCAATGAGCTGGCTGATCTCAAGATCGCTCAGGCGCTGACGCAATGGCGTCTGGAGAGAAAGAAGCCCAAACGCTGGAACAAGCCGGCCAATGGCCTGGCCCCTGCCGCAATGCAGCACAAGACGCTCGAGAGCATGGTCGCTGCTATTCGGGAACAGAACGCTGAAAAGCACAAGACGCGGCGAACAGATACCTATGCCGGCTGGCATGCGGTCCAGCAGTTCAGCCGTATGGGAGAAAACGCAAGGCCCGCAGTCCCTGATCTGGCCAAGCTTGTTGTGGGTGACGATCCCCGAACGGTCTGCTTTGCGGCATGGGGGCTTGGAGCCATCGGCACGGCAGCGGAAGAAGCAATTCCCTCGCTGATCACGGCACTCAAGAAGGACCAGCCCACGGAAAGCGGGAAGTGGAAGTACCGTCCCTACGGATTCATTGCCTGGGCACTAGGCCGTATCGGACCTGCCGCTAAGGAGGCAGTGCCTATGTTGGCCGATCTGATGCACGGCAAGGACGCTTTGGCCCGAGGTCCAGCGGCCTGGGCGCTGGCACAAATCGGATCCGAAGCCCGGGGAGCGACCGACGCGTTGGTCAAGGCTTTGGCCCACAATAGGGGGGGTGCATGGGGATCGAGCGACACTCAGGTGCATGCTGTTAGGGCGCTGGCCAATATCGGTACACCAGCTGTGCCTGCTCTTGTCAAGGTATGTGCTGACACAAACGCTGAAATGCGGTGCGGTGCGGCCAAGGCACTGGGCAGGATGGGACCGAATGCCAAACCGGCTGTGCCCGCATTGCTCAAGCTTACTCAAGACCCTAACCCGCTGGTAAGAGGCTTTGTCGCGCCGGCCCTTTCCCGCATTGACCCGGGAGTAACCGGGGTAATCCCTGCACTGGCCGTTTTGCTGACTGATAATATATTGAGCGTGCGTCACAGCGCAGTTCGGGCGCTGGGTGAGTGCAGCGGCCCGGCGGCCAGGAGTGCGGTTGACGCTCTGGAGAAGGCTCTGGAGGACAAGAGGCCGGAGGTACAGCGCGCCGCCTTACTGTCCCTCGGCAAGATCGGCAAGCCTGCGGCTGGGGTCTTGGAAAAGGCGCTCAGCAGAAAGTCCGTTCTCGTCCGCAAGTATGCTGCGCGGGCACTGGGTGATGCGTGCAAGAATACTGCAGGAGCGGTAAAAGCGCTTGTCCGGGCACTCGGTGACAAGGACGCCGAAGTCCGCCGCGAGGCGGTCTGGTCGCTGGGCCGACTGGGTTCCTCAACTTCCGAGTTGAGGAATTCTCTTGATAAAGCACGTACGGACGACGATTATGTGATCCGAGTTGCTGCAGAGACAATCCTTGAAAGAACGGATAGTAATTGAACTGTTGTCAAAGACTGCAAGCCTTATAAGGGAAGGGAGATCACGCTGAGCATTCAGCGCTGAAAAATAATAATTTTTCTCGGATTCAGCATTTTGTGTATGTATACAGAATGAAGAGCCTGTATAAGTTTTTTGTCGTTGGAAACGACAAAAAACTTATAAAATATTCTTGACAGGAGTTCATAGAGTACTATAACTTGGGCTGTTTCCGGGTTTTTTATTTTTCATACATACGGTTTACTTTATAATTGGACATTCTTTGTTGGATATTGTTATTCTTTTCTGACCTCTGCCCTCTGACTTCTGATCTCTGTATTGCGGGCGAAGCCCGCTTTGTTGTGAAAGGTGTTGTTGTGGAAAACAGTGAAAATGCATACCCGCCCGTCTCAAACCTGATACTCAGCGGAGGCCAGTCGCATTCCTATGAGGACACCTCAAAGATACTATCAGATGTATTACAGGAGATTAATGTCACGTCCCGTATTGAGGAAAATTGTGATATCCTTGAAAGCAGTGAATTGATGGACTTTGACATGCTCACTCTGAACTGCATGCTGTGGTCAATGGAACAGAAGGAGGTGGAGAATTGGGAAAAGGGGTCCAGCCTTTACAGTATGACCCCGAAAGCCCAGGAGAAGGTTTCAGGGTTTTTCTCAGCCGGAAAAGGACTGCACGCACTTCACGCAGCACCGATCTGTTTTGACACATGGAACGGTTTTCCCAATATTCTGGGGGCGGTATGGAAGTGGAACCGGTCGGCTCATGCTCCGTACCAGGCTCATAGCATACGGATATCTAGGGGATCGCATCCTATTGTTGAGGGGCTTGAGGATTTCACGATCATGGATGAACTGTATCACAGCCTTGAATTGACCGATGATGTCCAGCCCCTGATAGTCGGCGACTGGGATAACAAAACGCATCCGCTGATGTGGGTCAGGAAACACGGTACTGCCAGGGTCTGCTACAATGCATTGGGTCACGGCGAGGAAACATTCAATCATCCGGCATTTCAGGAACTGCTGCGCCGGGGAACACTGTGGGTGAACGGTTTGTCTTTCAATGAATAAGGATATACACAATGCTTGTTATGGGTAAGAGAGAAGCGGAAGCAGCCTATAAAGCTATTATGAGCGGGCAGCTCAGCCGGTACAGGGGAGGGGAAGGCGGATATACCGACCGTTTTGAAGGAGCCCTCTGCAGAAAAATGAAGGTCAGACATGCTACCACTGTCAATAGCGGGACAAGCGCATTGATAGCTGCCCTGGTCGGCCTGGGGATCGGCCCCGGAGATGAGGTGATCGTACCTGCATATACATGGATCGCCACGGCTATTGCACCGCTTGCTGTGGGTGCAGTGCCGATCATAGCGGATATTGACGAGACTCTGACAATTAATCCAAAGGATATTGAACGAAAGATAACACGCTATACAAAAGCGATTATCCCGGTTCATATGAATGATTTGGTGTGCAACATGAATGCTATCATGCGGATCGCGAAAAAACATAAACTCCATGTACTGGAAGACGCATGCCAGGCAGTGGGACTGACATATAAGGGCAGACGTGTCGGCACCATCGGGCACGCAGGTGTATTCAGCTTCAATCATTTCAAGAATATTTCCTGCGGAGAAGGCGGTGCGTTCATGACAAACGACAGGAGAGTGTTTGAACGGGCTCTGATATACCATGACGTAGGGTGCTACACACGGGAGCATGCCGGATCGGTCAAGGTCCCTTTCTTCCCGGGTGTTAATTTCCGTGTTTCAGAAATACAGGGTGCAGTTCTGTGTGAACAGCTTAAACAAATAGACGGAATACTGAAAAAATTTATTACACGAAGGAAAGCGCTCGCAGAGATACTGAAAGGATCAGATTCATTCCGGGTCAGTCCTCACAACGATGAGAAAAATGCCGTTCATCTCACCCTGCTCTTTCCCGCGGTAAAAGATGCTGCTTTATTTTCTAAACAGAATAAAGCATCCCGTCCCATCGATTCGGGCCGCCATGTGTATACGAACTGGGAACCGATAATTAAGCAGAACATTTTTCATCCCAAGATGAATCCATACAAGTGGGCACACCGCACGATCCGTTACACAAAGAATATGTGCGCTGCAAGTCTGGACATCCTTTCCAGAACATGTCATGTCAGTTTCGCATACAATAAACCGCTGGGAGATCTCAGAAAAAGGGCACACAAGCTGATGCAAGGTTAGGAGGTTTGCAGAAGATATGCAAGAGCCTGAAGCTACAGAGATCACGTTTTTTGACTGCAGCGTGATCTACGGTGTGCATCCTCAAAAGGAGAATTTCAGGCCGGCAGTCTCAAAAGAGGCACTGAAACAGGCATTGGCCGAGGCAGGAGTGCAGAAGGCCCTTGTCCGGCGCCGCGAACAGATTTTCGGCGGGCCTGCGACCGGGAACAGGCTGATTGCGGAAGACCTGTCGGGTGAAGAAAACCTCTGGGGGGCCTGGTCTGTCATTCCCTGCCATACACATGAAATACCTCAGCCCGCAGATATGCTGACGGAGATGAAACAAAATAGGATCGCGGCGTGGTGGTTTATTCCTGACATGCACTACTTTACCTTTCATCCGCGGGTTCTCGGGGAGTGGCTTGATGTTGCTGTGTCTGCCCGTATCCCGATCCTCTGTATCATGGAACACGGGATTGACTGGGCGGATATTATTAATACGCTGGAAAAGTATCCTGAGCTTACGGTTATTCTGACACTCAAATCGGTATGGCCTCCGGACAGGTACATTAGGCCTTTGTTAAGGGATTTCCCTCATACCTATATTGAGCTGTCACGGTACTGGACAGACGGGGGCCTTGAAGAACTGGTTGAATTCTGCGGCCCTGAGCGGATACTCTTCGGGAGCGGATTTGACAGTGCGTATTTCGGCGGAATCATGCTCATGATTAAACATGCTCAGATTCCGGAGAAGGCCAAGCGGTTGATCGCTTCCGGGAATTTAGAACGAATCCTCAGCAATATAAAATTATAGACAGGATCACCCCGATGCAAAGTAAGCATTGACCGGGACTGCAAGCATGATTAACGGGATTTTAAAAGACAAGCCCGAAAAAGTTTTTAATTTTAATCCTGTAGATCCTGTTATCCTGTCTAAAAATGGTATTTTTTAGTTAACTCTTTTTTTTGCAAGGAAGTTGGAAGGGTGATTAATTCTGATTCAGAGCTTGCCGCGCAATTCTGGGAAAAGGGACGGCTTGATGATTGCCCGATCATAGATTTCCATGGGCATATGGGAGAAAACCGCAGTCTGTATCTTCCGCGGAAGGATCCGGAGGGAATGCTTCGGACCATGGACCAGTGTAATGTGCAGCTCCTTTTCTTCTGCAGCCACGAGTCGTTATTTGTATCCGCTCTTCATCGCAGTGTGGACATTGAAGCGGTCAGGGCGAACCCGGACCGCTTCCGTTCATACTTCGGCCTGAACGCGAATTTTCCTTACCTGGAAAAAGACCTTGAACAGCTCAGGCAGAATCCGGATGTTTTTATAGGGCTTAAAATGCTTCCGAGCTATTTTGCCTGTCCGATTAATGATGATAGATATACTCCTTTCTATGAATACGCAGATGAAAAGAACCTGCTTTTCTTATGTCATACATGGGGCGGGGATACATTCTGCGGAGTGGAGGAGACTGAAACATTTCTCAAACGCTTCCCGAATGTCATCTTTATTGCCGGCCATGCCTTATTCGGAGAGTGGGAAAGAGCGGGCAGGCTTGCGAAGAAGTATTCCAATTTTTATCTCGATACATGTGCGGTTATGCAGAAGCGCGGGGGGATCGAGATCCTGGTTAGAGAATGCGGTTCAGAGAAGATCCTGTTCGGAACCGATATCCCCTGGTTCGATCCTCATCAGGCCATTGGCGATCTTCTTTCCGCAGAGATCACGGATGAAGATCGGCTTAATATTCTCAATCGAAACGGTGTCCGGCTTCTTAAGCGATATGAGTGGTTTCAGAAGATCCGGCCCGGTCTGTAATTAAAACAAAAAAATATCTCGGGTTTTTCGCTTATGGAGCTTATTTTTTTCTTGAAGTTATATGGGAGGGGTGATATAATATTATAATAATAAAAGAATTTGATGAGGATATCAAGTGGTTTGTAAACTCATAAGGTATGAGTTACCACTGGATATTGAGATTAAGTAAGATAGAGGATTGAGGGTATGAAATTCCCAAAGTCAGCTTTTATGACGTGTGTGGCCCTCCTGGCCGCAGTGATTGTGTTGCAGGATCTGGACGCGGCCGGGGTAGCGGAAGGACCGAGCATCACGCTGCGAAGCGCAAGCGTAATGGAGGTACTGGAACCTCTGGCGTGCAAAGGCCTGCGCGTGTTTATGATGGGAGGCAGGCGTCGATTGCTGATTCCCGGTTCCATGCGTTCGGAAACTGTGAAGGCATCAAAGTTGATCAAAGGCATTGCGGATTTCAACGGGCTGAAGGTCGTATGGAGCAAAGACCGCACCTCAGCGGTGCTCTTCGTACCGGTAGCGAAAGAGCGGATCGAGCAGTTGGAACAGGCAATAAAATCCCCTGATTCTGCCGCGCGTGCCAAGGCCGCGTGGCAGGCCGGCTGGATCCCTAATCCGCATGTTGCTGTGCTGCTTTTGGAAGCGGTCGAAGACAAAGATGGTGAGGTGTCCTGTCAAGCACAGCATAGCCTGAAACGTATCGGCTGGGCAGCGGTTCTGGTGCTCAACAGGGGAAGTGAGAAAAAGATCTGGAATCTGGTTGCCGAAGATCGTATATCACTGGCGGAGACGGTTGCTGCACTCGGAAGGACAGGTCATGGCGGCACCGTAGAGATCATGACCAAATTGATGGGGACTAAGAACGGGGAGGCCCGCCGGAAGGCGGTTGCTGCACTGAGCAGTCTGAGCGGCGATGACGCGAAGGAACCCTTGGCCAGGGCCCTTTCCGGCAAGGACAAGCATTTGCGCGGTACTGTGGCCTCCGCTTTAAGACAAGGGGGAAAAGACATGCTGCCTTTGCTTGAAAAGGCCCTGAACGACGAAGAGAAAAGTGTCCGCATAAAGGCTGTAGAATCGCTCGGGAGTATTGGAGAGCCTGCATTAAGCCTTCTAGAGAAGGCTTTGGCGGACAGGGAGCGGTTTGTACGCTATGCGGCAGCCGGAGTGTTGGGAAAGATCGGTGGCACACAAGCAGTCAAGCTTCTCAAGAAAGCAATGGACGATAACCACAGATCAGTACGTCTCAAAGCAATCGCCGCCTTGGGCGAAGCGACCGGGGAGAAAGCCCTGCCGCTGCTCGAAGAATCCCTGACCGGTTCGGACCGCTACATGCGTTACGCAGCTGTACGCTCGCTTTGTGCAATAGGTGGAGAACAGTCCCTGGCGTTCCTTGAAAAGGCACTGGGCGACAGTCAGAAACAGGTCCGGCTGGGAGCTATAGAGGTACTTGGCATACTCGGGGGGCCGAAAGCACTCGATCTTCTTGGCAGGCAGATGCTGAGCAATGATACGAAGATTCGGGCCGAAACGGCCTGGGCTCTTGGGAAAGCAGGAAGTGATGCAGCTTTGAGCCTTCTGAGCAAGGCGATTTCAGATAAGGAAGAGCCGGTACGCGAGCTTGCCGCCAGAGCCCTGGGCGAGGCCGGTGGTGCGAAAGCCCTGAATCTCGTTGAAAAAGCACTGTCCGATAGGAAAATGTCCGTACGTTATACAGCGGCTGCTTCACTAACGAGCTTTAGGGATTGTGCTGTTGCCGAGGTTATGGGCAGGGCTCTGGCCGACTCTGAGCAGGCAGTGCGCAGACAGGCAGCCATTGCTGCGGGCCGGTTGGGTATGCCCGAAACACTGCCGGTACTGGAGAAAGTGCTGGAGGATACCGATGAATCCGTTCGGGTAGAGGCGGCAAAGGCACTAGGTCTCATAGGAGGACCGGGTGCATTAAAGCCTCTGGAGAAGGCATTGGGTGATACGGAAGAAAAGGTCCGGATTCAGGCGATTGCATCACTCGGCCTGGTAGCCGGTCCCGGGGCACTGGCTCTTCTGGAAAAAGCGGTAACGGATGAATCTGTTGAGATCCGTGTAGCTGTAGTCAGGGCTATTGGTCGTACCGGAGGCGGGCCCTGCACCCTGGGACTCCTGAACAAGGCCATCAAGGACAAGGACAAACGGGTGCTGCACGGAGTGATCCGGGCTCTCGGTGAAATCGATGGTGAGCGGGTGCTGCCTCTGCTGGCACGGCAGGAGATAATCGACAGTTCCCAGTGGATGGCCGACGATGCCGCAATCCTAATCAGGAGTATAGGCGGACCCAAGGCCATTGAATTGCTCAAGAAATACCTGTTCGCCAAACACTCTATAGCAGCCCGGCAGAAGGCGATCGAGGAGCTGACCCCGCTGGGTGGCGAGGAAATCACGGAACTGATGCTCAAGTCCCTGGACATGCCGAGAGCTCCACAGCGTGAGCTGGCAGAGGCGCTGGGTAAACTCGGCGGCAAGAAGGCCACGATAGCGTTGGAAAAACTCAGTGAAGGTACCAACCAATACGTGCGCAACACCGTGGGCAAAGCTCTTGCCGGTCCCAAACTAGACCGGGAAAGGGCTGAAGCCGTGCTGCTCAAGATACTCGAGAAAGAGACGAACCGTTACGTCGTAGGCGCTGCCCTACAGTCACTTGGCACGTACAGTAGCCCAAAAGTCAAGGCAGCTTTGCTTGCTGCTTTGTCCAGGAGGCCACGGCTCAGGCATGGTATCAAGAAGGCTCTGGCCGAAGCATTCCCGGACGACGAAGAGGTCAAGCAGGCAATCAAAGCCTTGAAATAGACGATTCAATAAAGGGAAATTCGCACTTCAGCGTGAATTCCCACGATTGAAGGAGACCTTGAATATGAAAAAGATTATTTTCGTGTTGCTGACCCTGTTTCTGGGTACAGCGCTGACATTTGCTGCTGAAAAGAAATCTGCTGAGGCCGACAAGGGCACCGTGCTTCTGGACACTCGCAGCCTGTGGCGATGGCATGTTACCTGGGGAACGGAACTGGCCCGGCTGGAATCCGGTGAACTGATACCGGTGCATCCGGGAAAGACGTCGGAGAAGGTCACCAAGAAGGTGAACGGCAAGAAGAAATACTTTAACCAGTTGCGCAAACACGAATCACACATGGCCTGGCCGCTGCCGCCGAAGAACTGGGCCGCTGCGGACTTCGAGGACGGATCGTGGGCGCGTCTCAGGGGACCGTTCTGCAACGGGCCGGTGGGTTGCGCCAAGCGGGGTTACCGCTGTACGCCTCTGATGTGCCTGCGGGGAAGGTTCCGGGTGACTGATCCTTCAGCCGTCGGCGAACTGCAGCTCTCCATGCGTTTCCACGGCGGCGCGATAGTCTACCTCAACGGCAGGGAAGTCGGCCGAGCCCACATACCGGGGACCGAGGTGGATCTGACCTCACCTGCAGAGGACTATCCGAAGGAGGTATTCTTCGATGAAAAAGGTTTGATGTGGGATCGTCCGCGTCCAAAGGGAGACTGGCAAGTTTTTGAGAAAAAGTTCGCTGAAGGCGAGGTGTGGACCGGACCGCCGAAGTGCGACAATCCCAAAGCAGCAGAGGCTTTTGTAAAGCGTCTTCGCCGGGTTAATATAAAGATTGCCTCCTCGGCTCTGCGCAAGGGCACCAATGTCCTGGCCATAGAGCTTCACCGCGCGCCTGCACCGGAAAAGTTTTTCTCTGCAAAGAGCCGGAAGTACCACAGCGGGCACGCGCGTACCTTCTGCTGGTGGTCACGGATAGGCCTGCAGCACCTTAAGCTTTCCGCCTCAAAGCCCGGAGGCGCAGTACCCAATGCGGGCCATACCGGCCGGCCCAAAGGTCTGCAGGTCTGGACGCAGCCTGTATACCAGCCGGTCAGTGTGACTGACTATACCGAGCCCAGCGAATCGCTTTTCCCGCTCAAGATATGCAGCCCGCAGAACGGTGTACACTCCGGGCAGATCGTGGTCTCTTCCGACAGCGAGATCAAGGATTTGAAGGTAACTGTTTCCGATCTTTCCGGACCGGGCAGGATCCCTATCGAGGCTGTGCAGCTTCGCTACGGCCTGCCGGACGGTTCCGTTTTCGACGGGCTGGAAGAAGTTCCGGTAACCGAGGTGCCTGTGTACAAGGGGAGACATTCCGGAGGCGGGTTATCCGCTTTGCAGCCTGTCTGGGTTACGATCCGGGTGCCGAAGGACGCAAAGCCGGGTGACTACCAAGGCACAGTAACCGTTAGTGTCGCAGACAGGAAGCCTGTACCCGTACCGCTGGAGCTGAAGGTGGTAGACTGGGAGCTGCCGGACCCTCAGGAATTCTGGGCCTTCATCGGGCTGATCCAGTCGCCGGAATCCGTAGCCCTTAGATATAAGGTGCCCTTGTGGTCTGAAGAGCACTGGGAGAAGCTGGAACACAGCTTCAAGCTGCTCGGTGAGGTTGGAGCCAAGTCGATCTGGGTAACTGCACAGCGCAAGACTCATTTCGGCAACGAAAACGGCATGATATTTTTCAGGAAACGCGGCGCCGACCTGGTGCCTGATATGAGCGTGGCCGACAGGTACGTCGGGCTTGCCGCCAGGCACATGGGCAGGGTCCCGGTTGTGAGTCTTTACTGCTGGAGGTGTCCATGGTCCACAGGCCACTACGGATCCCACAAGCCTGCCGATCACAAAATCCTGATAAGCATAGTAGACCCTGATACAGGTGAGCTGCTGGAGGCAGAGGGACCGGAATGGGGAACACCGGAATGCGTGGATCTGTGGAGGCCCGTCTTCAGGGAGATGAAAAGGATTGTGAAAAAATATAACATACCTGAAGACTCGCTGATGATCGGTGCTGCCGGAGATTATTTTCCCAGCGATGCGGCCTGCCGCAGCCTCGCTGCTGCCTCCGGTGGTGCAAATTGGATCATACACGCCCATATCATACGCACAGGCTTCGGCTCGGGGGGCAAGCATCTGACAGCCTACAGTGCCGACGGATGGGGGGGACACTGCCATATACAAGATCCCGAGCTGGGGAACGGGCATTATTCTGCAGCACGCGGCTTCGGCTGGAAGAACGACAGCGGACTCATCAGAGTGAAGGGCAGAGGCGGAATGCCCAGTATCCGAAACCTTACCGCAGCACGGCTGGCCGTCGAGAGGCTGGTAACCTCGCCGGTGACACGAAAGCACAAGGCCGAAAAGAAGGACTATGGACTTCACGGTCAGGGACGGCTGGGAGCCGATTTCTGGCCCGTGATAGGGGGCAAACGGGGCAGGAAGCATCCTCTGGCCGGCCGTTACACCGAGACAGCGTGGGGGCAAATGAGCCTGCGCTGCTGCGGTTGTAACATCCTTTCTCCGGGTACAAATGGGGCGGTGAGTACTGTACGACTCGAGATGCTCCGTGAGAATGTTCAGGAGATTGAGGCCCGGGTGTTCATCGAAAAGGTTTTGGCTGACTCTGCAAAGAAGGCAAAGCTGGGCGACGAACTGGCAAAACGGGCCCAGGAAATACTCGATGAGCGCAAAAGGCTCTGCAACCGTTCCGGGTATTACAAGGAGACGCTTGCCTCAGGCATCGCAGAATACTCAGCCAGGCTCTACCAGATCACTGCCGAAGTGGCCGATAAACAGCAGGGACAGGAAAATAAATAAAAAAAATATCTCGGGTTTTTCGCTCAGTGTATGTATATATATTGAATGCAGTTAAAATCCGAGTTGGGACTATTATATTAGGAGGCGGACATGCGCAGTATATCACAATTATCGGTTATCCTTTCAAGTCTTGTTTTAATGATGTCTTTTGGACTGGCTCAGGAGGGAAACGACTCTCTTCCAGCGTTTCCCGGAGCTGAAGGTTTCGGTGCCGTATCAAAGGGCGGACGCGGCGGCAAAGTGCTCAAGGTGACCAATCTGAATCCAGACGGCCCCGGATCTTTCCAGTGGGCCTGCAGCCAGGAGTTTCCCCGTATCGTGGTCTTTGAGGTGAGCGGCGTTATAACACCAACCAACCGGAGCAAGGGCAAGAACTGGCTGGCTATCAAACCCTCCTATATTACCATCGCCGGCCAGACAGCACCCGGTGCCGGCATCACAATCAACGGGATGGTTTCGACCTATCGTTCATGCAGGAACGCGGAAAAGGACAGAAAGGTGTCTGACCTGATAATACGTTTTATACGTATCCGGCCGACCTCACCGGGGGGCGGACGCGGCAGCAATCTGCGGGGTATGGAGAACAAGGCTTCGCGGACCATATTTGATCATGTGTCAGCCTCCTGGAGCACGGATGACTGTTTCTGTGTTGGCCCCGGTCCGGTCACGGTTCAGTGGTGCGCAGTAGAGGAATCCGATATACACCTTGAGGGCGGGGACGAGCCGCATAACTTCGCCATGCTCATGACCGGGAGGAATCCGCAGCCCCTGACGATTCATCATACGCTTATCGCTCATCATAATGACCGCACTCCTGCCTGCGGAACAGCCCCGACCGATTTCCGGAACAACGTTATCTATAACGGGGGCGGAGGCTATTTCGGCCATCGCACAGGGACTATAAGCATTGTGGGCAACTACATCAAGCCCGGGCCTGGAGGGCTCGTGGGATGGCGCGCGTACCGTCCTCCGAATACGGTCGGCAATACCACGATAAGTTTCAAGAACAGCAGGAATGTTTATGCCGACGGCAACTACTGGAATTTTAACGGCGGATATGTTGAACTGTGGAAAGGAAGCACAAAGGAAAAAGACCATGACGCTCATCCGCCGGTTAAGACACACACAGCAGGTGAGGCATACGAACTTGTCCTTGCCAATGCCGGTGCTTTTCCCCGCGATGCAGTCACACAAAGGACTGTGGCTGAGACAGCGACCGGGACCGGCGCACGGGGGGTCAATATGCCGGCAGGTGGGTTTATGGAGGGGCTTACACCCGCCAGCCCACTTGAAGACAGTGATGACGACGGTATGCCCGACGTATGGGAAAAAGCCCACGGGCTTGATCCGAACGATGGCAGTGATTTCAGCAAAATCGTACCTGCCGGTGCCTCAAGGGGCGACAGGCACAAGGGGTATACATACATAGAATTCTACATCAACGAACTTGCAGATATAAAGACAGCCAAAGCACTGACCCGGGCGAGGCTGGCTACTGTTCCTCCCGGACCGTGGGACAAACCTGCCGACGGCCTTCCGGCAGGTTCTGCTCCGCACAAGTCTTTGGATGATATCATTTCCGCGCTTAAAGAACAGGACGCTGCAAGACATATGGACAGGAGGAAAAAATACAGGACGAGTTCAGCCTGGTATGCTGTCGAGCAGCTGAGCCGCATGGGCGAAAAGGCGGTGCCGGCTGTTCCGGAGCTGGTCAGGATGCTTGAAAAGGGGAAAGAGGATCCTAGGCAGACCTGTTTTGCAGCCTGGGCCCTCGGTGCGATCGGCCCTGCTGCCAAAGATGCGGTTCCTGCTCTTATCAAGGCCCTGGAAGCGGAACAGCTTACGGAAGGCGGGAAGTGGTCGTTCAAACCGTACGGATTCATTGCATGGGCCCTGGGGCGTATCGGCACGGCGTCACAGGAAACAGCAGGGGCTGTGCCTGCACTTGCCCGGACCATGTTCAATAGTGATACGCGTTCGCATAATGCTGCAGCCTGGGCGCTCAGCAGGCTGGGACCGGTTGCTGCTTCCGCTGCTGACGATCTTCTTAAGGCTCTGAGCAAGAAGGGGTTTCCTGTGCTGTTTGCAGCCCGGCATGCTGGTGAGGCCCTGGCCGGTATCGGTGCACCGGCTGTGCCGGGACTGATCACGGTCCTACAGAAAGGGGATTCTGTGGCACGGTACAACGCCTGCCGAGCCCTCAAGCTCATGGGTCCGAAGGGCATGCCTGCTCTTCAGGAGCTCATTAAATCACTTGATGCTTTGGAACCTTCTGTGCGGTGCGAAGCGGCAAGGGCGATAGCCCGTATTGCCCCGGCAGATGACAGAGTTATTGCTGCGCTGAGCAGGGCCCTCAGGGATAAACAGTACGGCGTACGTGCCACGGCTGCAGAGCTGTTGGGGAAATGCAGCCCTTCTGCCGGGAAAGCGGTTGATGCACTTGCACAGGCATTATCGGATGAGAGGAAAGAGGTTTGCCGTGCAGCAGCGCTTTCCCTTGGAAAGATCGGAAAGGGGGGCGTTTCCGTACTGATCAAGGGGACCGGCGGGGATTCTGCTGATCATACACGCATATACTGTGTGCGTGCCCTCGGACATGCGGGCAGAGACAGGGAAACCGCACAGGCAGTAGACGCGCTTATAAAGGCGTTGGAGGACAGTAATGCACGCGTACGTCGCGAAGCTGTCTGGGCTCTGGGGTTGATAGGCCCCGGAGCTAAATCTGCCTATAAAGCACTGGAGCGGTCTGCTGAAAAGGATCCTGACTATATCGTAGCTGGTGCGTCTGCCGAGGTGCTGGACAGAATAGCCGGCAGTCAATGACAGTCAGCTGAATACCCGGAATATCAGTAAATTTGCACGCTTCGACAATTGTCGAAGTGTCGAAGCATTGTCTTGGAAGTCTGTTGGATCGAAAGGAAAAGCTGAGCTTTTATTTGAACTGCGGAAGGAATTCCCTGTGTGCTTCGAACAATTCAGCTATCACCTTTTCTATAATGTCCAGGTCCCGGTGAGCCGGATGGGCCATGGCTGCCTGAAGCACGAGTTTCCTGTCTCCGCTGAGAGCCGCATCAACTGTGAGCCTGGCAAAAGCATAAGCGTCCCGCACCATACCTTCAACGGAAAACGGAAGCCTTCTCTCTTCAACAGGATGTGCGCCTTTTGAATTGATGCGGGCGCAAACCTCCACTACAGCTTCATCCGGCAGATTGGGTACAGTACCCTTATTGACAATATTAACGGTTTCCAGAATGCCGGTGTCATTCGCAATAGCATGAAGCACGCCGATGGCTTGGTCCCCGTGAGCAGCATCCTCCAGGTCGTGCGCCGAAATCGTGGCAGTGCCTTTACTCATCTCTTCTTGAATTTTCTCCCGTTTTTCAGCACCCAGTTTCTGAAGATACCGTGAACGCAGTATAAACCCCGGCTGCATATGATGGTCCATGAGTTTTTTCAGGTTGTAGTAATAACGCGAATAATAAACTGATCCCGGAAGGAGTCCGTAGTACTGATAAAGCCGGCAGGCGTCTGCCTCTACTACATTCAGATCGGAATTGTCGTCTATTGTCTCAAATCCGGCATTTCCGGAGAGGTCGGTCTCATTGATTAATGTGTCCATTTCCGGGTAAAGGTCCCGGCCTTTGTGAGAAAGCCTGAGGGTCCAGGTACAGTGGTTAACACCGGCAACATGGGCCTCGATTTCATTAGCACGCGGGGGACCGATCTTCAAAAGCTTTGCCGCAAGCCATTTGACTCCCCACACACCGTCGCAAAGCCCCAGTGTTTTCTCATGTCCTGCCCTAAGCGTGGCATCTGTTACCATGTTTGTGGGGTTTGTATAATTGATAAGCCAGGCATCAGGACATTTTTTCCGGATACGCTCTGCGATCCGGGTTACAACTGGAATACAGCGCAGGGCCATGAATGCGCCGCCTACGCCTACGGTCTCAATACCCAGTTCTCCGTGTTTGAAGGGAATGGTTTCGTCGAGATAACGGCCGTCCAGACCGCCGGGCCGGATACAGGAGAGTACGAAGTCAGCGCTGTCCAGAGCTTTTTCCTGGTCCATGGTGTAGCTGAAAGTAAGGGGTATATTATCGTTCTCTGCACCGGCAGAACCCCATTCGCACATCTGTCTGACAGCCTGTTCATTGATATCGGTGAGTACGATCTCGCTGCCGGCAAGGCCCCCTTCCCGGGCATACCGGGCGAGGCTTGAGAACATGGATGTCATATATGCGGAACCGCCCCCGATTATGCATATTCGAACACTTGGCATATTTTTATCTCCATTATTATTGTGGAGATTAATTGTAGGAGCCGGTGTGTACTATGTCAAGGAGAATTTTAAAAACAGCAGCCCCCGGTATAAAAATCAGAGAACGTATTTTTCTTTACAACAGGAGAAAAAGCTGTAGAATTTAAAATAAAAATCATTCTCGGATTTAGCGTCTTCCGTATGATATATAGTGAGGTATATGTCCATGACAGACCAGGAACTTTTACGAGAGTATGTGAATAACGGTTCCGAAGAGGCGTTTTGCGAGCTTGTGAACCGGTATACCGATATGGTATATTCAGCATGCATCAGGCAGATCCGGGACCCGCAACTTGCTGAGGATGCGGCTCAAAGCGTGTTTATCGCTCTTTCGAAAAAGGCGTCCGGGCTTGTCAGGAGAACGGTCATTTCAGGATGGCTTTTAAGAGCTGCGAAATATGCAGCGGTGAATACAGTAAAAGCCGAGGAAAGACGCAGGAAATATGAAAAGGAGGCCGGTACCATGAAAGGAGAGAGAGGGGTTTCAGAGGCGGAAAAAACGGAATGGGGAATTATTTCTCCATGCCTGGATGACGCGCTCATGAGCCTGAACAGGAAGAACCGGGAAGCGGTGCTGTTGAGGTATTTTCAACATAAGAGCCTTGCCGAGATAGGTGATATTCTGAAAGTTTCGGAAGACGCTGCTCAGAAACGTGTGTCATATTCACTGAATAAGCTGAAAAAGGTATTTTCACAAAAAGGGATCACGGTCCCTTCTGCTGTATTAGGCGGTATACTGATGGATAATGCGGTACAGGCGGCTCCTTCCGGGTTTGCAGGTACGTGCGTACAGGCAGCGATTGGGAACGTAGAAGCAGGGGGGATATCAGCACCGAATACGATCTCGAAAGCAGTGATAAAGATGATGATGTGGGAAAAGATGAAAATCTGGGCTGCCGGGATTATAACAGTACTGGCTGCTGCAGGGGGTTTTGCCGCTGCTGTGGATTCTATCCATTTCGAGGAGGGAGTACCCACGGCACATACTGCGGAGGAGAACGCTGAGCCGGCTGCAGAAGGGGAATATCTTCCCGCCTTTCCCGGGGCTGAGGGTTTCGGCGCCGTGTCAAAGGGCGGACGCGGCGGCAGGGTTCTCAAGGTCACCAACCTCAACCCTGACGGTCCAGGCAGCCTTCAGTGGGCATGCAGCCAGGAATATCCGCGTATCATCGTATTCGAGGTCAGCGGCGTGATTGTCCCTCCCAATACGAGCAAAGGAAAGAGGTGGCTTGCTATCAAACCATCCAATATCACGATCGCAGGCCAGACAGCTCCCGGAGCGGGCATTACTGTCGAGGGAACCTATTCCGCCTACCGTTCGTGCAGGAATGCTGAAAAGGACCGGACAGTGTCCGACGTTATCGTGCGTTTCATACGCTTCAGACCGAGGATGAAGAAATGGGCCAATGTCCGGGGTATGGAGACAGGCCCGACGGAGCGGGCTATTTTTGATCACATCTCAGTTTCCTGGGCAGGGGACGGGTGTGTTGGGCTGGGAAATCATGACGCGGTCACATTTCAGTGGACAGCCGTGGAAGAGTGCGATATCCAGCTTGAAGGCGGGGATGAGCCGCACAATTTTGCCATACACACGGGCAAGCGGATGGATGCAAAGGGCAGACGGCTTCGCAGCGCGACAACCTTCCACCACTGCCTTCTGGCACATCACTCCGACCGCGTTCCCTGCAATGACGGTGCAACACCGTTCGACTGGCGCAACAACGTGATCTACAACGTAGGTACAGGGGCCTTTAACGGAAGTAATACGGTCAACGCCATTGGCAACTATTCGGTACCGGGCCCGGGAGCGCTTATAGGCCAGCGTATACAGCTTACTCCGTACACACTCTGCTGGTCGCGCCATTTCATGCCGGGCAAGCGTGGAAAGTATCACCTTAACGGCGACTACTGGGCCGAACGGGGTGGGTATGCCGAACCGTGGCGCGGCAGAAGATACGCTAAAAAGGTTTTAAGCGAACCGTTTGACGTTCCTTCTGTAACAACGCATACTGCGGAGGAGGCTTATGAGCTTATACTGGCACACGCGGGATGCCTGCCGCAGGATGCTGTAGGCAGGCGGACCGTAGCCGAAGTACAGACTTTTACTGGGTCCTGGGGCAGAAACGGCCCCGAAGGGGGCATCAGGGCCGGTTTTCCCAAGACCGAGCCTCCCCAGGACACTGATAACGACGGCATGCCGGACGCATGGGAAAAAGCCCGAAAGCTTGACCCCAACGATCCAAAGGACAACAGCGGGATCGTGCCTGCCGGCGCCTCACCGGGTGACAGGCACAAGGAGTATACCTGGATAGAGTACTACATCAACGAACTGGCTGACCTTAAGGTGGCGGCAGCCCTTACCCGGGAGCGGCTGGACCGGAGCCCGCCGGAACCGTGGAACGAACCTGCCAGAGGCTTGGCGCCCATGTATCTGCAGCACGTATCCCTTGATGAGATGGTAAAGGTCATCAGGGAGATCGGTGACAAGGACAACAGCGGGGGTACCTGGGACGCGTGGCTGGCTGTACAGCGGCTCGAGCGCATGGGCCCGGAAGCAGCGGCTGCAGTGCCGGAATTTATCAGGATGCTCAGGGAAACAGACAAACCGAGAGCGGCAAGCTTTGCAGCCTGGTCACTGGGCGCTATCGGCCCGGCAGCAAAAGAGGCGGTTCCCGCCCTGATCGAGGGTCTCGGAAAAACGTATAAAAATCCTCCGAAGATATGGAAAAATTTCAAGGTACACGGATTCATTGCCTGGGCACTGGGACGCATGGGCATGACTGCCGAAGAAGCGGTACCTGCTCTTGCGAAAACACTTTCTGAAGGCGGGTACTGGGCGAAACATAAGGCTGCCTGGGCACTTTCCCGCGTGGGCCCGGCTGCAGAAGGTGCCGTGAACGAGCTTCTGGCAGCGCTTGATCAGGGACCCACGATCAGGTTCCATGCAGCACACGCTCTTGCTAATATCGGTGAGCCGGCTGTAGAGGGAGTAGTCAAACGTCTTTCGGGGAGAAGTACCCTTGGCGCTGCACGTGCGGCACGCCTGCTTGGTGTAAAGGCCGGACAGGCTGTACCTGCCCTTGTAAGACTCTTAAGCAATTCCGATCCAATAATCAGGTCTGCTGCAGTACGTGCACTTGCGGAAGTAGATCCTTCAAAAGCAGGAGAGATTGCAGCTCTTCTGTCAGACAAGAATTACGGAGTGAGGAACAATGCTGCCGTAGCTCTCGGAAAGTGCGGTTCCAGTGCGGAAAAGACTGTTCCTGCACTGGAAAAAGTGCTGGCAGACGGAAAAAAGGAGGTCAGCCGGGCCGCAGTCCTGGCCCTTGGAAACATAGGTAAAACTGCTGTTCCATCACTAAAAAGAGCGCTTGCAGGGGATGATCCCTATGTACGCAAATATGCGGCACGTGCTCTTGCCGATATCGGTCCGGATGTTTCGGGTGTGATTGAAGGGCTTATGAGTGCCCTTTCAGACAAAGATACGGAAGTCAGGCGTGAGGCTGTCTGGTCCCTTGGTTTAATGGGTCCGGCAGCACAAAAGGCATCCGGTTCCCTGAACAGTGTGCGTGAAAACGATCCCGATTATGTTGTACGTTATGCAGCAGGAGAAACGCTTAAGCGTATTGAGTCTGTCGGAAAACTGGGCTCGTCAAATCCAGTTTTCCGACAGATTCATCAGCAAATAAATGAGGCATGTTATATACGGAGGTATTAATGAAATATATTAGAATGAATCCTGCTGTTTTCACTATTTTTGTTTTATATATGATCTGTACACCGGGCGGCCTGTCCCATGGGCAGGATACCGCAGCCAAGGATACCGAAGAGGTATATGAATGGCCAATGAAGGCATGTGATGCCGGATGGACAGGCTATTCACCGGACCCGCGAGTCAAACCGCCTTTCCGGCTGAAATGGGCTACACAGGCGGGCATTGCGCAACGCAGCAGCGTATCCGTCGGCGGCGGAAGGGTTTTCTCCCGTAACTGCTGTCTGAATGCAGAAACCGGGGAGGTGCTGTGGAAGAAATATATAGGCGGCAACACTCCCGCCTTTTACAAAGGGCGCATCTATACAGGGAAGAGCAGTGTAAAAGCCTACGATGCGGCTACTGGAGAATTTTTATGGACGTCAGAAAGGGGTTACGCTTCCTATTCGGGAGCCCGCGGCGGCCTGCCTATAACGGAGGGGCGGATCTACGGCGGCGGAATGCGCGACCATAATGGCGTGAAATTTTATTTTGCCTGTACTCTGGATGCTGAAACCGGCAAGGAGATATGGTCAACACCGCTGGTTCCGGTAAAACCCAGACCGGATAAAAAACCCCACGAGTTGGGACCGGGTATGGGAGAAATGGCAGTGGGAGGAAGACTCGCTGTGGCAGTAACCTACAGTCCTGCCATGGTCTTCGGCCTTGATCAGAAGACGGGCAGAGAACTCTGGCGGCAGGCTGGTATGTGCGCTCTGGTGGCACCGACCACGGATGGAAAGAGTGTCTGGGTAACCGAGTCCACGCAGGGGATGTGGGCGCTGGAAGGGAAAACGGGAAAGAAACTGTGGCACTGGGGCCGTGTATGGAAAAGCAAGGGAAAAAAATCGGCTCTTACTCTTGCCCACTACGCACGTGTAGGTACAGCCAGGCATCCTCCTGCCGCAGCCTACGGTATGCTTTTTGCAAGTAATGACGGCCGGTATTATACAGCCATTGATGCAGGGACTGGTAAGGAGATCTGGATCGCAGGGGACAAATACGGCCATACATGGGCAGGCAGCTGCGGTCCCCCTGTTGCAGCCGGCGGTTACCTGTACACCAGCGGTACGGTCGGCAGGGATTTTCAGGGCAGACACTACCGGTATATATTATCGGCTGTTGATCACAAAACCGGGAAACCTGTTTGGAAAAGCGTCCTGAGCGGCAAGAGCTGCGCACAAAGTCCTTTAAAAATCCTTTGCTAAACGCACCACTGGTGGCAGGCAGTGTTATGATCGGCGCAACACAGGCGGGCACGATCGAAGTATACAGCCTTCCCGATAAAAACAGCGAAGAAGCGGCAAAATTTGTCTTGGAATGGAAAAGCCCCAGCGGTGCTGAGATCCACACAGCCCCGGCAGCGGGGAGCGGATTCATCGTGATCGGGTCTGATGACGGGCATATATACGGGTTCAGCTATACTGAGAAGTAAAACAGGTCAGGTTTGAGAAAACCTGTACCGAAAAAATAAAAATAAAATAATTCCGTTTTTACTTGACATACCCTCCTGTTTATAAATAATTCATATGATGAGGATCTATCACAAAAATCAGGTGCCTGCTGAAAGATCCGGGGAGGCAGCAATGGATTCCATAATATACAGAGGAGGGAAATAATGAGGATAATTATCTGTTTTTTATGTTTGGTCTGTGTGCAGGCAGATCTCTCCTTTGGCCAGGATGATACCGCCGAAAACCCTGATGAGATATACGAGTGGCCCATGATCGCGGGAAATCCGGGAAGGACCGGTTATGTGCCGGATGATCGGGTCAAACCGCCTTTTCGACTGAAATGGGCAACCCAGCCCGGATGCGGTACATCAATGGAAGTATGCGTGGCCAACGGCAGGGTCTACACTCCCAGCTGCTGTCTGGACGCTGAGACCGGGGAGGTGCTGTGGAAAGCAAATCTGGGCGGATGCGTCCCCAGCTATCATAAAGGCAGGATCTACTCAGGGGGCAGCAGGATAACCGCGTACGATGCAGCCAGCGGAAAGCGTCTGTGGACAAAGCACGGCTACAGCGTGAGCGGAAGAGGCAAAAGACACGGTATGACGGTATACGATGGTATGATCTATGCCGGAAAACGGGCAAACCACAACGGCAGTGCTTTCTATTTCATGGATGCTCTTGATGCTGAAACAGGTGATCTGAAATGGTCCACGCCTTTGATAGCGGTGGTGAAGACAAAACGCAAGGGGTATCATCTGGGCATGACCATGGGTTCGCCTGCCGCGGCAGGCGGGATCGTAGTTACAACAACGCATAGTCCGAGGTATGCGTTCGGGCTTTATGCAGCAACCGGAAAGGAGCTGTGGCGTCAGAAGGATATGTGCGTCTGGAACGCGCTTGCCACTGACGGGAAAACAGCCTGGGCAGCGGAACGTATGCAGGGGGTCTGGGCACTTGACGCCAGGACCGGTGAGAAGCTCTGGAAATGGGGCGGTAAGACCGGGGACCTGATAAAAGCAAACTATGCCCTGCTCGGAACTGCCAAGTATCCGCCGGTGTCTGCGTATGGGAAGGTCTTCGTACAGAACTACGGCAGGCGGTATACGGCCCTTGAGTCAAAGACAGGCAAGGAGCTCTGGATCGCCGGTGACAAAGGCGGACACGGATGGGCCGGGACCTGCGGCCCCCCCTGTGCAGCAGGGGGCTACATTTTTACCAACGGCACGGTGGGCAAGGATTTTAACGGAAAACAATACCGGTTCGTTGTTGCCGCTGTAGACCATAGGACGGGCAGGCCTGTGTGGCGCAATCCGATATCAGGAAAAGCATGCGCCAGAGTACCCATTGCTTACGCACGGATCTATCCTGTAGGAGGCACTGAAATCTACTGTTTCGAGCCTGTTCCGGCTGATTACAGATATGAACCCCAGCCTCAGCCTGAAAAACCTGCGGCCCCGCCCGAACCTCTGGCACAGCCGTTCGGGGGAGAGCCGGGCACGCCCGAAGCGGGCGGAAAGCCTGAGGGGGGAAATGACTGGCCCATGTACGGGGGCTGTCCGGCACGGTGCGGGCTTGAGATAACGATCGGCCTGCCCATCAAAGAGGCATGGAAATTCCAGACCGGCGGCAAAGTCAAGTCGAGCCCTGTTATTGCCGATGGCCTTGTATTCGCCGGAAGCGACAGCGGAAAGCTGTATGCCCTGGAAGTGAAGACAGGAAAGGAGAAGTGGAGTGCAGAGATCACTCCTCCTGAAAATTGCAGAATAGAGGTGAAATGGATCCGTTCCGGACCCGCTGTTGGCGGGGGAACAGTTGTGTGCGGCGCAGACGACGGCGTAATGCGCGCGTTTGACGCAGAGACAGGAAAACCGAAGTGGCAGTTCCGTACTGCAGGCCGGATACGTTCATCTGCCGCTATCGTCAAAGGAAGGGCTGCGCCTGACAAAGCGAAGGCCTCGAGCAGCGTTGAGAGGCGGGTCGTGTTCGGAAGCTGGGACGGGCATTGCTACTGTATCAGGCTTTCCGACGGAAAGGAATTCTGGCGCTGGCGTGTGGGTGACCCGGGTATACGGCTCTATGCACCTCCGGCAGTGGCATGCGGCCGCGTTTATATCGGAGCCTGGGAGGACCGCAAGGTGCACGGGCTTGATCTCGGCACAGGGAAGCCTCTGGACGGGTATGAAGCAAGAAGCGGGTACGGTACAAAGGTCGGTCTTGTGCAGGGAATAACAATATACCGCGGCTTGATAGTAACCTGCAGGGACCGGCACGGATGCCACCTCATAAACCCGGTCACCGGCAGGAATGTCCTGAAGAATGCAAGGGCAGCTCTGGGATTGGGGACATCCCTGGTACCAGGCCTGCCTTCATTCAGCGGTGAAAAGGTTTTCCACCCTCAGTCGCCTCTGGGCATCAGGCTGTCGGACGTGCTTTCTCCTTCAAAACCAGGGACCGGCAGGAAAAAAAAGCGCCGTTCCACTTTCAAGCATCCTGTGTTTAACGGCACCCTTGTGGCGGGAAACCTGATCATCGCAGCCACGAGCGCGGGAACGCTCGACGTGCGCCGGCTTCCCGGTCCGGAGAGCGACGGACCTGCAGAGCCTGTCTGGGAATGGAAATCAGAAAGCGGAGCAGAGATCCACACGGCGCCCGCTGCTGCAGACGGGTTCATCGTGATCGGCTCTGATGACGGGAATATATACGGGTTTTCCTACACCAGGGAGGATTAAGCTCAGCACAGACCGCCGAAAAAAGAACAGAACCGGCCGATTGCGCCGATCGAACAGAAGCCGTCCATATAATATTTTTCGGAGATTTTTGTGGTGTTAACCGTTTCAGCGGGCTCTTAATACCAGAGGTACAGCAGACATTACTGTAAATAAAAGAATTGCATAAGGTTCAGTAAAAACCATGATTAAGCCGAAAATCAGAGTTGATATTATTCTATTCACTGCTGTTACCGCTGCAGCACTGATCTTCAGCCTGAACAGGGCTGAAGCTGAGGAAAACGGATCGGAAACCGTGTACGAATGGCCCATGATCGCGCATGACACAGGCTGGACAGCGTATTCACCCGATCCGCGCGTCAAACCTCCCTTCAGACTGAAATGGGCAACACAGGGCATGCCAACGCACGGACTGGTGATTGCCGAAGGAAAGGTCTTCTGCAGGGGCTGGTGCCTGGACGCGGAGACCGGGGATGTTCTCTGGAAATCACGCGGACTGGGAGGAAACAATACCACACCTTCCTATTTTAAAGGCAGACTATATTCTGGAAGGGGAAAAATAAGCGCTTATGATGCTTCGAATGGAAAGCATCTGTGGAGCAAGTCCGGCTATGTCGCGTCAAGGCTGAATCCCCGTTCCGGAGTTGCTGTATGTGACGGTGCCCTGTACCTTGGGAGTATCAGGGAGCACGAGGGAAAAAAGAATTATTTTCTCGATGCCCTGAGTGCTGAGGACGGCAAGGTTATATGGTCTCTGCCTCTGATCGAGGTGGAAGAAACAAAACGCAGGGGCTATCACTTGGGCATGAGCATGGGTGTACCGGTGGTTGGCGGTGAGAAAGTATTTACAACCACGCACAGCCCGAGGATGGCGTTTGCAGTGGACCGGAAAACCGGAAAGGAGCTGTGGAGGAAAAAGGATTTCGGCGTGTGGCTTGCAGTGGGTACTGACGGCAAAACCGTTTACGTGCCTCAGCGGAGGAAGGGTGTGTGGGCTCTGGATGCGAAAACAGGGGACAAGCTGTGGGAATGGGGGGGCATTGAAGGGGATATTATTAAGGCCAACTATGCAACCACCGGCACTGCAAAGTACCCGCCTGTTATAGCCTACGGTAAGGTGTTTCTTCAGAATTACGGTCGGAGATATACAGCTCTTGACGCAACAACGGGAAAGGAACTCTGGGTTGCAGGAGACAGGGGAGGTTTCAGTGCCTGGGCAGGAACCTGCGGACCTCCTTCCGCTGCAGGCGGACACATATACACGAACGGTACAACGGGCAAGGATTTCAACGCTAAATACTGGCATTATGCGGTGGCTGCTGTTGATCACACGACCGGCAAGGCCGTATGGAAAAACCCCACAAGCGGCAAGGCCTGCGCCAGGGTATCCATTGCGTACGGCTGTATGTACGTTCCCAGTCTCAGGGAGGTATCGTGCTACGAGCCTGTTCCTGAAGACTATACATACGAGCCTCAGCCTCCGCCTGATAAGCCTGCGGCCCCGCCCGGACCTCTGGCGCAGCCGTTCGGGGGAGAGCCCGGCACGCCCGAGGCGGGCGGAAAGCCTGAGGGGGGAAATGACTGGCCCATGTACGGGGGCTGTCCGGCACGGTGCGGTCTGAAGATGAAGATCGGTCTGCCCATAAAAGAGGCATGGAAATTTCAGACCGGGGGCAAGGTCAAGTCGAGCCCGGTCATGGCAGGAGGCATTGTGTATGCGGGAAGTGACAGCGGCAAGCTGTATGCCCTGGAACTTGAGACAGGAAAGGAGAAATGGAGTGCTGAAGTTACGGTTGAGGAGAAAAATCCTCTGAAGGTGAAATGGATCCGCTCCGCCCCTGCGGTTGCTGATGGGATAGTTGTGTGCGGCGCAGACGACGGCGTAATGCGCGCGTTCGACGCAAAAATAGGAAAGCCGAAGTGGCAGTTCCGCACTGCGGCGCAGATCCGTTCTTCCCCTGCGATAATCGGAGATAGAGTCGTGTTCGGAAGCTGGGACGGCCACTGCTACTGTGTCAGGCTTTCCGACGGAAAGGAGTTCTGGCGCTGCCGTGTAGGCGGCCCCGGCACACGCGCCTACGCTCCGTTCGCTGTGGCACAGGGACGGATCTACCTGACAGCATGGGAGGAGTATGCATTTCAGTGTCTGGATCTGGAGACCGGTAAACCGATAGACGGATACAAAAGAATAGCACCCGGACGCGGAACAAAGCATCCGAGGATCGGTCAGGTACAGGGCATTGCTGTGTACCGCGGCCTTGCCGTGACTGCAAAGGGGGATAATTACCGTACAGGTGATTTTATTAACGCGACCACCGGAAAAATAGTCGGTTCCGTACGCGGCCGGGGTTCTGCGCAGCCTTCACTGCCGGCTTTCAGGAAAGACAGGGTATTTTACCCGGCTTCCCCGGAGGGGGCTGGTATGTCGGAGATATTATCCGAATCCGGGAAAAAGGGGAAATCAAAGAAGAAACGCCGCAAAGCCGGGTTCAAGCATTCCGTGCTGAGTGCCCCCCTGGTGTGCGGAAATCTGCTGATCGTAGCTACCGAAAAGGGCACGGTGGAGGTGCACCGCATTCCGGAAGATGAAGATGAGAATAAAAAGAAGGTGAACCCTGTATGGGAATGGAAGAGCTCATCCGGCGCCGAAATCCATACAGCGCCCGCTGCTGCAGACGGGTTCATCGTGATCGGCTCTGATGACGGCCACATATACGGGTTCACATACGGCAGAGAGAACTGAATGACCGTCATGATCGGCATAGGTTCCGCTGATCTGTGGGGAACCTGGAAGACTGACGAAAAGCTCGAAGATGAGATCCGGGTCCAGGCCCTTGTAGGTATTGACAGCAAGGGGTGCGCGTCCGCCATCCTTGAATCGGATCTCAGTTTAGTATGGCCGTCCATCGCACTGGAGATCCGCTCGGCTGTGTCCGGCGCGCTTGATACAGCTGCTGAGAATATCGGCATCTTCTGTACGCAGAATCACGCGTCTCCTTTCCTGGACGGTACAGCAGAGAACTTCGCTGACCGCTCCCTGGTCACGGAACGGTTTGTAGAAGCCGCAGTCAGGGCAAGGGACACTGCCCTGCCTGCCGAGTATGCATATGTTGAAACTGCAGATAATACATACCGTCCGGTCTGCAGGAGAAAAGAGATAAACGGTCTGGGAGCTGTTACGTTTGTGTGCGGATACGAATTGCGCGGGGATGGATCGGTATGCGTTGCCGAATTGCTGAAACAGGCGCTGCATGGACTTGCAGCAGGTGATGTCAAAGTCCGAAGGTCCCAATACGACCTTGCGGAAGCCCGGGAATTCAAAGACCGTGCTGCAGCATGCAGCATTGATGCCTTTATCTCAGAACCGATGATACTGGATGGGATTACCGATACACGTATCCAGGGGCTGTTCTTCCGTTCACTGGAGGGAGAACCCATTGGGAGCCTGAGCCGCTGGGCAGCGCATCCTGTGTGCGCGACCGGCGGAGGCGGAAAAATGAGCGGAGACTATCCGGTGTATGTGCGTCGCCGTTTGGCCGAAAGTTTTGGGGGAGAACCTATACATTGTGCAGGGCCGTGCGGCAATCAGGCTCCTCCGGTCAGCGACAAGTCAGTGGAGTTGGCTCGGCGTATAGGCAGGGATGTGGCAGACGCGCTTTTAAAGGAACTTTCCACCACGGACTGGTCGCCTGTTCAGGCGCTATCCTCGGCAACAGCATCGTTCGAGCTTCCCCTGCGTGCCGATATACCTCTGAATGAATCCCGGTGCCGCGAAGCATACGAAGAGGCTCTCAAAGAACTTCAACATGCCCGTGACAGAGGGGAGGAACTGCCCAGGCTGAAACAGCTGTCCGACAGAATAGAGGTACTCGGATTCTGGACAAGGGGGCTTATGCAGTCGTGCACAGGCCTTGGCTTCAGCGATCTGAAGAAGAGGAGCGTCAGTCATCCCCTCTTTGCCCTGCGTATCAATGATACAGTAATAGCTGGATTGCCCGGTGAACCGTTCGGCACATACAGCATCAAACTGCGTGAAATATGCAATGAGGTCAATCTGATAACCAGTGAGCAGTGCAACGGGTATCTGGGATATATTCCGGGCGACAGGGACTTTCCGCTTGGAAGTTATGAAGCCGCTGCTTCACTGTTTAATGTCGGGATCGAGGAATGTCTCATCAGGGCTGCTGAACAGCTCGTGCGACTTACGTAAAACAGTTTTAAGGAGGAACGGAAGAATATGGTTACCATTAAAATAGTCAGAGGAATAATTATGCAGAGGAGGGTGTCCAAGAGACATGTCGCTCTGATCCTTGTCAAAATTGCATTGATATTCTCCATGAATCTTGGATTTACAGATGAATCGGCTGCTGCGGGTATGTTCCTGGGGCCGTATCTGCAAAATCCGGCAAAGACAAGGATGACCGTTATGTGGATTACAGGCTCGAAATCAGAGGGCACTGTCCGATATGGTACAAAGGAAACACTCAACCACAAGGTTTCGGTCTCGTCCACAAAGAACTATATCATGTCAGGGAAAAAGGGCTCCGGTCCCACTGCTTATGTCTATGAAGCTGAACTCGCTGACTTAAAGCCCGGCACAGTGTATCAGTACGAAGTCTCATGGGAGGAGGTCAGGGAAAAGGGAAGTTTCCGCACAATACCTGACAAGCCCGAACCCTTTACATTTATTGCGTACGGGGACAGCAGAAACGGCACAAAGATCCACACAAAGATCGCGTCCCGCTTTGCCAAACACAATCCTGCGTTTATCCTGCACACGGGTGATATGATTTACGGAGGGAATTACGCGCAGTGGGGACCGTTTTTCTTTGAGCCGCTTAAAGGTGTGATAAGCCGGTTTCCCCTGCTTCCTGTTATCGGCAATCATGAGGCAGGACACGAGCGTATGGGGATAATTTTCAATATGCCGGGAGGCAAAACCTATTATACATTCGATTACGGTGATGTTCACTTCATATGCCTAAATTCAGGATGGGAAGGAATGTCCCGCACAAGAGACCTTGCCAGACAGCAGCTTGAATGGCTCAGGAAGCACCTTCCCGGATGCAAGGCCCAATGGAAGATCGTGACATACCACCGCCCTACCTATGATGTGGGAGATCACAGGTCAAAATGGTTCAGGGGAGAACACCTGAGTTTGTTTCGAAAATACAAGGTGGATCTGACCATAACAGCGCACAGCCACTCCTACCAGCGTTTCTGTCCCATGTACAAAGAGGATGTCAACAGGGAGCATCCTATAACCCACATTATAACAGCAGGGGGAGGCGCACCTCTTGGCGGGGTAAATGATGATCCGCATCTGGCTGTTGGCAAGAACATGTATCACTACATGGTCTTAAAGGTTGATGGAAATACGCTCTCAGGAAAGGTCTTCTCACCTGAAGAGGAGATTCTCGATTCGTTTACAATCACCAAGACCGGTGACAGCTTTGACGATGCGTATCTGAATCAGTCGCTCAGGGAAGAGGATTTCGGCAAACTGCGGAAGGGTCTCAGCTGGATCACCCTGCCGGAGAAGCCTGTGCCCGGCAAGCCGTTTCATGTAAGCCTTACACTGGCATCAGGATCCGTACAGGGAGCCTATGAGATACAGATCGCAGAGCGTTCAGAGAAATACTATAAAATGGAACCTGTCAAAGGTAAAATTCCCGCTGATACAAGCGTGGATGTCAAGCTTGTAATCACCGCGAACCAGGAGATCAAGCTCAAACGTGTGTACCTCCGTCCCGCCCTTGTACTGAAATGTTCCTATGACATTGCGGGAAATAAGGGGAGCATCTACAGCCGACAGGTCAGCGTAAAAACGAAGTAATAAGACCTTGAGCAAATGCCATATAATTTTCCAATATGTTAAACAGGAGAAATAGCCATGCAGCGGGAAAATATGACCGCGCCTGATTTTGAAGAGGCTGTTAAAGAAGGAGATGCAATGACCAAGAAACGAGCAGGGATCCTTATATGTATTGTGTGCTGCTTGGGGTTTCTTTTTTGGTCACCAGCTTATGGAGCTGACTGGTCCCAGTTCATGCGTGTTTCTGAGCACACAGGTGACGCGGCTGACGAAAAACTGACCATGCCCCTGGGACTGGTCGCTCAGGTTAAACTGGATGATGCTATCCTTACCTCTCCGGCCGTTGTAGACGGCAGGGCCTATGTTGTAGACCAGATGGGAACAGCCTACTGTATTGACCCGGAAAAGGGAGAGATCCTGTGGAAAACTGCTCCTGACGGGGACAGTGCCATGGGCCGTTCGGTCCTGAGCCTGTCGAAGGGGTCGAACACGTCCTCGCCGGCCATTGCTGACGGCAGGATGTACTACGGAACAACAGCAGGCAACTTCCGCATACTCGATACAGCTGACGGCAGTGTTATCAGGACGGTCAGGCTGGGCTGGCCTGTGGTTGCATCGCCGGTCCTGGCCAATGATTCACTCTATTTCCAGACCATCGACGGTGTCCTGCACTGCCTCGATCTCAAAGGCAATGAACGCTGGAAATGGGATTACTTTGACGGGAATGTGCCCGCTCCGACCAAAGATAAGCAGAGGTGGTACCGCTACGACACTGCTGCCCGTCACTACAGCGTAAGCGAGGTGGCAGTCTGCGGCAGGCAGGTGGTTTCAAGCAACGGCGCGGACCTGTATTGTCTGGAGGACATCGGTAAGGGGGCGAGATTCGTCTGGACGACACGTTCTTCAATTAAAGAAAGGTTCATCGGCCTTACCGATTACTATGTGCCTACTGCTGCGGTTATATCTGGCGACTATGTGTATTCCGCCTGGCCGGGTTCGGACCGTACCGGCGTGATCATGCGCCTTAAGCTTGCTGACGGAACGCTTGGCGATAAAAAGCTGGAAGTACTGGGCTCTCAGTGGATGATTATGGGTACACCTGCGGTCCGCGGCGGGGTAAGCTATTTCGGCAGACAGGTCCATGGCATAACCGCCTGGGAGCTGGGCAAGACATGGAAGCAGGGAGCACGGCACTGGGCGTATTCGGGCTCCGGCCGTATGGGCTATGGAGCACCGATAATCAGCTCGCCGGCACTCTCGGCAGGGCACTGTCTGTTTACAACATTAAAAGGTGAACTCGTAGCCGTGCAGATAGATGCCAAGGGCTCACGAGGCAAGCTCACTCCGGCCCCATTCGTTTTCAAGACGCCTTACGGCAAGCCCATCAGTTCATCACCTGCCGTGAGCAACGGAAAGGTCTTTTTCGGATGTGATGACGGACATCTCTATGTGCTGGCGCAGGGCGGGAAGCTCATCCCTGGGGAGGAGAAACTTACAGTTCACCACCGAAAGGACACACTGGTACCGGCAACAGGGAAGCGTTATTCATGGCCTTCTCCATACGGCGGTCCTGGCAACACAAACTTTGCCGATGACCCCGAACTCAAACCTCCCTTCAGGCTGCGCTGGGCTGTACGCAGTTTCGGTACATTCAAGCAACCGGCATCGGCAACAGATGAAGATGTTGTATACAGCACGCTTTCCGGGCTTGTGGTATGCATGGAACAGCAGACCGGAAGACTGCGCTGGAGACAGAAATTGCCCGAGCAGTTCTGGTCGAGGTCAGGCGTGCTCTGCGCTGAGGGAAGAATATATATACCCAGGCCGCCCCAGAAATGCAGACACCTTTCAGCCCTTTTCTGCCTGGACGGGGAGACAGGTAAGGAGCTCTGGAGGGTTGACATAGGAAGGGGAAGTTTCCTGAGGGCCGGACCTGTTTACGCGGAAGGTGTGGTGGCTTTTGGATACGCTGCCGGCAAGGTGCGTTCGGAAGTACCCACGGTCGAGGCATGGGATGCGAAGACAGGCAAATCCCTCTGGAAACACACATTCAAGGCAGTGGGCGCATTCCTTGGTCCTGCTGCCGGATGTTCGGACGGCAGGACCTTTTTCTTTTCCGGAGGGGGAGGCGGCAAAAAGGGTGCAGGTGAGACCCTGGCCATCGAACCCGCAACCGGCAAAGTCCTCTGGAGAACCGGCACAGCATGGATTTGTGAAACCGGAGTTCCTGCTGTACGTGACGGCAAAGTGCTTCTGTGCGGCACACACGGAACAGCCATGGCTGTTTTGTCAGCCAGGGACGGGTCTGTTATCTGGACAAAGCCCCATCCCGGCGGCCGTTTCATGCACGGTCCTTCATTGGGACCGGATTTTTACACTGTCAACTTTGCCAGCAAAAAAGGCGCCGGAATGTGGAGCCTCGCAGACGGCACTACGATCAAGCCGAGGATCAACCTCGGCGGTGAAGGACACGGATGCGGGCCTGTAATTATAACCGCTGCAGGTATCGGTCTGCGCGCTACTGCCGAGGGACTCTTTGCCTCCGATTGTAAAACGGGAAAGATATTATGGAAAAGCCTCGGGTTTGCACCCAGAGGCTGCTCCAATCCCATAGCCGCAAGCGGGCGTGTATTCTACACCCCTCAGATCCAGGGACTGATGTTCTGTTTTGAACCGGAGAAGAAATAATGTACACTCAAGACAGGAAAATTACATTACAAAGTGTTCAGCTGTTTCTTATATGTGTCGTTGCATGTTTCATAGCAGAAGCGGGCGAACCTGTTCCGCCCGACCGTCCGCCAAAGGAAAAGCTGACCTGCAACCGCAAGGAGGTTTACGAGGGCCGCAGGATACTTCTTGACTCTGACTCGTATCCCCGTTCATTGGCAAGGCTGGTCAAGGGACCTGTTGTCAAACGTGAGGGACAGAGTGTGAAGATCAGTTTTGCCCTTGATGTTCCTGACGACGTGCTGGTGCGCGTGGTCGGGCCTAAGGGCGAGACGCTTCGAGAACTCGCCTGCGGCGTTCTTGGTGAGAATGCGCCGCATCCCTTCAAAAAGGGAAGCCTGGACCAGGAGATAGTCTGGGACGGCAAAGATACCGGAGGCAGGCCGGTTCCTCAGGGGTCCAGAGTTCGTGTCGCGGTCGGCCTGAAGCCCCGGTTTGAACGGTTCGTTGCCTATGAGCCCGGGCAGCTCTCTAACTTTATATGCGGACTCGAGGTAGACAAAAAGGGCCGTGTCTACGCGGCTCTCTTTACAGACCGCCGCGGCGACCCGGTGGTTCAGCGCTATGACCGCGAGGGCAAATACATGGACACGGTCTATCCTTCCAACCCAAACAGCCTGAAGGGCACTCTCAAGGATGTATTTCCCCTGATCGAACGGGTCGATGGCCGTGAGTTTCCTCAGCACAGGGGTCCCTGGCCGTGCTTCATGTACAAGCAGCACAACTACGGTCAGGAGGGCGATCCGGCATATTACCAGTTCCCTCTGCGCATAGGCACGGACGGCAGGGCATGGATAGCAGAAGTAGCCTGGTGCGTATGGTCGCAGGGAACGCCCGGCAAACGCGTGAGCTTCCGGAACATCAGGCCTCTTGCGACCAGGATGTTCCCTGTGGAACTTGATCCATTCTGGTTTCTGAAGATGACGGGCATGGGCTCTGGCACATGGGCACTGGACAGGAAAGGGTGTGCCTACTTCTGTACTGCAACCGGAAGGAGCATCAGGGGACATAGATACACTGTTTCCAAGGCGGAGCTGCCAGGTCTCAAGCCTGTTGCGGACTTTGAGTATAATGGAACAGAAAAGCTTCCCGAAAAGAGATCGTATATAGGTACACCTGAAAAAAAGGGCAACGGCCCGGCACATTTCCAGCAGGTCTTTGACATGACCGTGGACGGGCAGGGAAGAATCTATGTGTCCGATGCTGTGGGGTTGAAAATCTACGAGTCCAACGGGCGCTTTTCAGGACTTCTCAGCGAATTCGATCTGAAAGGTAAGACAGTATTGGTGGGCGATCCCTGCGGGGTGTGTTCAGTTGATGACACACTCTATGTGGTCGGCAGGCTGGAACCGATGCAGAAGAGAATTGCACGCAAGCGTCCCTGGCCGCTGCGGGAGCTGGCCGGGGAGTGGGCAAAGGCGCACCTGGTCAAGTTTCGAGTCAAATCCGGGGAGAAGCCGACTGCAATCTGGAAAGTGCCCTTGAATGGTCTTGCCAACTTTGTGGCTGTGGATGTCAATGTCAACCCCCATGTGGTCTGGGTGGGTAACGGCGGAGGCCTGGCTACATTGACCCGTGTTGTGGACAATGGAAAAAATCCGGGCACACCCCGGAATATAGGCGGAATAAAAAAGGGAACCCTGATGTGTCCCTGGGCCATCGCTGTTGACAGAAAAGGCCGGGTCTATGTCTTTGATTACGGCAGGCACAGGATCGTGCGAACCAATGACGACGGCTCCGAGTGGGTGGAGTCGGGGCCTGACACCTTTGCCAAGTCGTTCCTTGCGGACCGGACTCGGGACAGGATATTGCGTGTTCGTGCTTCTGGTATGGCCGCCTTCGGTCCGGATCTGAAAGAGCTTCCGGTCAAGGTTCCTGCCCGGGGAACCTGGAACCTTGGCGGTATCGATAGGGAAGGTAACCTGGTGGCTTCATCATTGGGAAAGACCAGCCTGGGCAAGTTCCAGAACGGAATTGTGCGCAGGATCGGCCCTGACGGAAAGCCGGATGAATCCGCGTTTATCGAGTGCTTTCAGGGACTCGGGGGTCTGGGTGCCGATTCCAGCGGATGCATCTACGTGATCGATACCTGCAAGGAGCGGTTTACCAACGTTGCACACAACCTCGGCGGACGGAATCCTGCCTGGTTCCGGGGGGATAAGCGTATACTGAGCCAGTCCGAATTGGCCTTTCTTGTCAAGTTCGGTCCGGGCGGAGGTAAACGCGGCACCAGTGACGAGCTCTGGGCGCACAGGGGTTTCTCGCCCAGCCTATCTGAGTGCAAGCGGTGTGCTGTGGTCACGAACTCCGTAGCGGTAGACGAGGCCGACCGAGTGTTTGCCACAGACTACCTGAAATATCATATCAAGGTGCTGGACACTGCAGGTAACCTGATTACCAGGATAGGGTTGTGGGGGAATGCGGATTGCCGGGGACCCAAGAGCGCATTCCCTGAACCCGAGATCGCCTTCAGCTGGCTCCACAGCATTGATGTTGCAGGAGACATGCTCTTTGCCAGCGACAAGGACCTGCGGCGGATCGTCAAGGTGCGCATGGACTACCGGGAGACCGGGGAGGTAAAAGTTCCATAACTGAAGTCTGAAGGGTAAAAAACCATGAAAAGACTTGAATATCCAATCCGACTTCGCCAAAGCGCTTCGTCGCGGCGGCGAGTATCCAACCATCCTTCGCCAAAGGCTACGACCTGGCAAGGCAGGGAATTTCCAATTACCAGGGAACGGGCAATATGCCTTATATTCGCCTTATGCTGTCTGTTTGTGTCACCGGTTCATGGCGCTGACTGGCCGCAGTTCATGCGGGTGCCCGAGCTTAACGGCGATGCTTCAGACGAAAAACTGACCATGCCCCTGGGGCTGGCAGCACAGGTAAAGCTCGATGACGCAATCCTTACCTCTCCGGCAATCGTTGCCGGCAAGGTGTATGTGGTGGATCAGATGGGCACGGCCTATTGTATTGATCCGGACAAGCATGAGATATTGTGGAAGACGTCACCCGAAGGGGAGATGGCTATGGGGTCGAACACGTCCTCGCCGGCCATTGCCAACGGACGCGTGTATTACGGCACAACGGCCGGGAACTTCCACATTCTGAACGCGGCTGACGGCACGGTTGTGAAGACACTGAAAACCGGATGGCCGATCCTCGGGTCCCCCACTGCTGCCAATGATTCGGTCTACTTTCTGGCGATGAACAGCATCCTTTACTGCCTGGACCTTGACGGCAATAAACGGTGGACGTGGGATCATTACGGTGACAAGGGACCGCCGCTTTCAGACGAGAAGAAGCGCATTTACCGGTATGATATCACCCGGCGGCAGCATGCCTCAAACGATGTGGCTGTGTCAGGACGCCGCGTGGTCACCGGCACCGGGGTAGATCTCTTCTGTCTGGAAGACAACGGCAAGGAGGCGAACCTGGCCTGGTGCAGCCGTTCGTCTCTGCCGACACGTTGGATATCACTCACCGACTACTTCCTGCCCACCACTATCGCGATTTCTGACGGTTTTGTATACACTGGCTGGCCCGGCTCGGACAGGGGTGGTGCCATGATGCGTGTGAAACTGGCAGATGGCACACTGGCAGATAAGAAGAATGACGTGCGCCGCGGACCCTGGGCTGTTGTCGGGGCTTCTGCGATCCGAAACGGAGCTGCCTATTTCGGAACCCACATTTACGGGGTAAGCGTGCGCGATTTCGGAGGTACAAAGCCCTCATACTGGAAGAGCTTCAACCACTATGTGCCTGAACAGCACACGCCAATTGTCTCGGCCATTGCGCTCTCTGCAGAGCACTGTGTCTTTTCTTCGCTGACCGGTGAATTGATTGCAGTGAGTCTCTCTTCCAAGGGCTACGGCCCGAGGATGAAACCAAAACCTTTCAAGTTCAAGACACCGCACGGAAAGCCAATAAGCTCTGGGCCCGCTATTTCAGACGGCCGTGTCTTCTTTGGCTGTGATGACGGATATCTGTACGTTCTAGGACAGGGAGGCAGTCTCACACCAAAGACAGAAAAGCTCACCGTTCATGAGCCGAAAAGCACAGTCGTTCCGGCAACAGGCAAGGCCTATGCCTGGCCTTCGCCGTTCGGCGATCCGGGAAACACGAACTTTGTGGACGACCCAAAGCTGCTCCCACCGTTTCGGCTTCGCTGGGCATGCAGGAGCTTTGGGCTGTTCAAACAGCCGGTCTCGGCCTCAAAGGAAGACGTGGTCTATCAGACCCTGGCAGGACTGGTCTGCTGTATTGAGCAGGCAACAGGCCGGATCCGCTGGCGCGTCAAGATGCCCAGGTACGGATGGAGCCACGCGGGTGTGCTTTGCGCAGAAGGACGCGTCTATGTGCCGCGTGCTGCCGGGGATAGGAAGACAAGCGGGCAGTTCGGCGGGATCTACTGCCTGGATGCCGCGACCGGTGAGACCGTCTGGAAGGCGTTTGACGCCTGGGGCTCAGGCACCGGACTGACCGAGGTCAGGGCAGCTCCGGTCCTGGCCAAAGGTGTATTGGCATTCGGGTCATCCAAGGGCAAACCGCGAGTGTCCAAAGTACACGGGTGGGACGCAAAGACCGGAAAGCACCTCTGGGAGGTTGAGGTCAAGGCAGCGGGCAAAGGTCTCCAGGGTCCTGTGGGCTGCGTATTGGATGATGTAATGATATTTTCCTGCGGAGGATCTCGCAAGGACGGATCCGGCGAGACCGTGGCCATCAAGCCCGAGACCGGAGAGATCATCTGGCGCACGTCCGAGGCGTGGTCTTCCAGGAATCATCCGCCAACTGCACGTGACGGACGAGTGTATCTTCGCGGGGCACCGCCTGATAAAATCGCGACATGCCTTTCGGCCAAAGACGGAAAACTGATATGGCGTGCCGGAGGCAACCCGGGTCACGGCGTGATGGACGCGATTGCCCTGGGACCGGACTTCCTTACCATGAGGTTCTATGGCGGCTTGGCCCTCAAGTGGAGGCTCTCCGACGGCGTGCTGGAGAAGGCAGGCAAGCGGAAGCACCTCGACATCGGCGGGGGAGGGCATTCCTGCGGCGCAGTCGCTGTGACAGCGGCAGGCCTCGTATTGGCACCGACTGCGGACGGATTGTGTGTAGTCGACGCAAAGACCGGCAAAATCTTATGGAGAAGCCTTGGTATGAACCCCCGTGCCTGCCCAAATCCCTGCGTTGCAAACGGCCGGGTATTCTACGCGCCTCAGGTCAACGGCATGCTCTACTGCTTTGAGCCGGAGGAATAATATAAGCAATGCGACCTGTATGTATTTTATTCTGTCTGGTTTGCCTGTTCGTGTTATCCGTTTATGCTGCAGATTGGCCGCAGTTCATGCTGAACTCCGAACATACGGGCGACGCGTCAGACGAAAAGCTGACCATGCCGCTTGGACTGACAGCCCAGGTCAAACTGGACGACGCGATCCTTGCCTCTCCTGCCGTTGTCGAGGGCAAGGTATATATTGCGGACCAGATGGGTACAGCCTACTGTATTGACCCGGAAAAGGGAGAGATCCTGTGGAAAACTTCTCCTGACGGGGACAGTGCCATGGGCCGTTCGGTCCTGAGCCTGTCGAAGGGGTCGAACACGTCTTCGCCGGCCATTGCGAACGGCAGAATATACTACGGGACCACTGCAGGGAACTTCCACATCCTGAACGCGGCTGACGGCAGTGTTGTCAGGACGGTCAGGCTGGGCTGGCCCATCCTGGCAGCTCCGACCTTTGCCAACGGTTCAATCTATTTTCAAGCCCTGGACGGTATCGTCCATTCGCTGGATTCAGGCGGGATAGAGCGCTGGCAGTGGGATCCCTATAAAAGCCTCGAACCTGTCCGCAAACGATGGCCGGGCAAAAATTGCGCTCACGACCGGCCCCACTACAGCAGCAATCCGATAGCTGTTACCGGAAAAAACATTGTATGTGCTGCGGGCTGGAAACTATACTGCCTGGAGGATCACGGAACAGAAGCGAAACCTGTATGGGAGAAGCCAAACACGGCACGGCCTGACCTGGCAACGCCCAGGACACCGGCCATAGCCAATAGGTTCGTGTATGTCGGCTGTCCGGGCTCAGACAGTTACGCTTATCTGACGCGGTATCTTCTGGCTGACGGATCGTCGGACAGAACAGCTGACAATGTCTGGGGATGCTGGGCCGTGTTCGGCACCCCGGCGGTAAGGGGAACAACGGTCTACGCCGGCCTGCACAACGGCGGGGCGTTCGCATACGAATTCGGCAGGGACATACAAGGAAGGCGTGACCTCTGGAAACATCTGCAGTGGAGCTCATGGGGAAGGAGCCCGGACAGCCTTACACCTGTGGTATCTTCTGCGGCGCTCTCTGCCGGGCACTGCCTCTTTACCACGCTGAACGGGGAGCTGATCGCAGTGAGCCTGACCGCGCGAGGGCGGGGTATGGGTAAACTCGATCCAAAACCGTTCCGGTTCAAAACGCCGCATAATGCCCCGATAAGCTCTTCACCAACCATTTCGGGCGGGAGGGTTTTTTTCGGCTGTGACGACGGGTATCTCTACGTGCTGGGAGCGGGCGGGAAGGCGCAGCCGTGTAAGGAGGACGAACCTGCTGTTCACGCGCTTCGGAACAGGGCGGGGAGCGGGGCCGGCACACAATACTCATGGCCTTCACCTTATGGGTCTCCGGGCAACACAAATTTTGCTGATGACCCCGGACTCAAGCCTCCCTTCAGGCTGCGCTGGGCAGTGCGTGCCTTCGGTGTTTTCAAGAAACCCGTGTCAGCGATCGGCAGTGACATCATCTCAGACAGCCTGAGCGGGCTGGTCACCTGCCGCGAGCAGGCTACCGGACGTATCCGCTGGCGGAGACAGCTGCCAGGTCTGAAGCGCGGCTTCGGTTCAGCAGGACGTGCAGGCATCCTGTGCTCCGGTGAACGCGTCTACCTGCCGCGTTCAAAGAATGGAGGAAAGCTCTTCTGTCTTGACCGCCGGAACGGGGCGGTGCTCTGGACCGCGGCAATAGGATACGGCAGCGGCAGCCGGGCTGCGCCGGTGACAGCCGGGGATGTTGTAGCCTTCGGTTTTCTGCAGGGCAGACCGGCCAGGTCGATTGTCAAGGCCTGGGATGCGGAGAGCGGCAAAACCCTATGGGAAGTCGAACTCAAGAACAGCAGTAAGCAACGGACCAGTGCCTCCTCAGGATGCGCGGCAGGAGTGATCATGATCTTCTCCGGAGGGAGCAGCGGAAAGAAAGGTTCCGGCGAAACCCTGGCAATAGAGGCCGCGACAGGAAAGGTTATCTGGCGGACTTCCGAGGCCTGGGCCAGCGAGACCGGTGTGCCCGCCTGCCGTGACGGCCGCGTATACCTGTCAGGTGCCCAGAACGTTCCTATGGCCTGCCTTTCAGTAAAGGACGGGAAGGTCCTGTGGAAGCATCCATATCCCGGAGCACGTGTGCGCCACGGGGTTTCGCTGGGGCCGGATTTCCTGACGGTAAACTATGCCACGTACGCGGGTACAGAAGGGGCCAGGCGCCGCAGACTCGCGGACGGCATGGCTGAAGGAGAACCGCTGGAGATCGGCGGAATTGGCCACGGCTGCGGCTCGACCGTGTTGACCTCCGGAGGTATAGCCATTCGTGCCACTGCCAGGGGACTGCAGGTATGCGATGCCAGGACCGGCACACTTCTGTGGCAAAGCCTCGGATTCGCGCCAAGGGCCTGTTCCAATCCTATCGCTGCCAGCGGCAGGGTTTTTTATAATCCGCAGGTCAGCGGAACGGTTTTCTGTTTTGAACCGGAAGCGTCTGGAGGCAAGGAATAGAGGAAGAGGATATACTGTCAATCATAGGAGAAACGTCATGATAACAGGTATCAGGATCAGATACAGTCCGCTCCTGCTTCTTTTCCCTGTTTTGGTATTTCAGGTGATATGCAGCGGTCAGCAGAAAAGCAAACAACAGGACAGGGGGACATGCGAATGGCACATGAGCGCGTGTGACGGAACCTGGCAGGGGTATACACCGGATCCGGAAGTCAAACCCCCGTTTCGGCTCAAGTGGGCCACCCAGCACGGTCTGTTCAAGTCAGCCGCAACGGTTGCGGACGGAAAGGTATATACACCGAGCGGGTGCCTTGACGCAAAGACAGGCGAGGAGCTCTGGAGAGCCGACCTGGGCGACGGTGCACCGATCTATCACCGCGGCAAACTCTATTATCGCAGCGGATCGAGCATGGTATGCTATGACCCTGCCGCACGAAAGATAGTTTGGAAAAAGTGGGACGGATGTTCCAGAAACCGGGGTTACCGCAACTGCTCCACGGCTGCTGACGGTGCGATATTTTTCAACCGGCTCAAGAAGAAGGACGGCAAGGATTATTATCATATTGACGCACTTAACTGTGAAAACGGGGATATAATATGGTCCGCACCCCTAGTTGAGGTGCCTGAGAAGCCCCACCCCCAGGCTATCTACGCGCTGTGGAGGACCAGGGCTTCAATGGCCCCGCCGGGTGTGGGCTTCGGGCGTGTTTTGGTCACCACACACAATCCGAAAATGATATTTGCCCTTGACCAGAAGACCGGTAAAGAGCTGTGGCGTGTGGAAGGTATACTCTGCGAGCATGCTGTTGGCACGGACGGCACATACGTATGGGCAGCAGAATCAGGTCAGGGACTGTGGGCAATGGACGCTGAGACAGGCAAAAAGCTCTGGCACTGGGGAGGCAACGAGTGGGAGCACAAGGGATACAGATACCAGAAAAAAAAGCCTAACTATAATATAAGAGGCACTGCCAGATACTCGCCCACAGTACTTGGTGGATTTCTCGTGACCAGCAACTACGGCAGGAACTATACTATCCTGGACCGCAAAACAGGCAAACATTACTGGACTGTCGGAGATATGTGGGGAAGGGGGATACCGGCAACAGGCGGATGCGGGCCTCCTACAGCAGCGGGAAAACACATCTATTCATGCGGGCTTATAGGCAAGGCGTATAACGGAAGCCTGTTTCGGTATACGCTCAGTGCTACCCATCCCGAGGAAAAAAAGGTGGTCTGGAAACACCCCCTGGTTGCGCAGTCGTGCGGCAGGGTTGCTGTTGCCAACGGGTGCCTGTTTCCTGCCAGTAAGCTTGAGATATCCTGCTTCGAGCCCGTGCCGCCGGATTACAGAAACGAACCGCAGCCGCCTCCGGAAGAACCGGCAGAAGAGCTGAAGCCTCTGGCAGCAGAATATAAAGGTGAACCTGGCACGCCTGAAGCAGGCGGCCGGCCTGAAGGCGGAAAATCCTGGCCCATGTACGGAGGGTGCCCGGCACGCTGCGGACTGGAACTGAATATAGCCCTGCCTGTGAAATACGCGTGGAAATTCACAACAGGACGCAAGATCAGGTCAGATCCTGTTATTGCCGACACAACCGTGTATGTGGGGGGTGACTGCGGAAAGCTTTTTGCCCTGGAACTGGATACAGGAAAGGAAAAGTGGAGTGCGAAGATCGTGCCCCACCCTGAGAGTAAGGATCAGGTGAACTGGATCCGTTCAGCGCCTGCTGTTTGCGATGGAACAGTGGTCTGCGGTGCGGACGACGGCGTGATGCGTGCATTCGATGCAAAGACAGGAAAACCGAAGTGGCAGTTCCGTACAGCCGGACGGATCCGCTCATCGCCCGCGATTACCGGAGACAGGGTTGTGTTCGGAAGCTGGGACGGCAACTGCTACTGCGTGAACCTTGCCGACGGAAAAGAGTTCTGGAGGCGCAGGGCCGGATTAGAGGCAGGTGTACGGGTGCACGCTCCTGTTGCTGTTGCAAACGGGACAGTGTATGTTGAAGCCTGCGAGGATCATACGGTTCATGCACTGGACCTGGGTACTGGCAAGCCCAGACCGGGGTTCAAACCGTACAGGCATTGCCGGGTTGAGGGTATATCTGTTTATCGCGGATTACTCGCTGTTTATTTTGCACAGAAAGGTGTTGCCATGCTTGAAGCTGAGACGGGCATAAAACGTGCCTCGTCCCAGTATATGACCGGGATCGTGGGCGGCCCGCCCGTATTCAGCAAAGACCTGATGTTCGATCCGGTCTGCCTAAGAGGTGCGGATATTAATACAAAAGGAAGTATTTCCAGCAAGGGCCGCGGCCGCGGTCACCCTCGTCTCAATTCCCCGCTTGTGGCCGGGGGCTTGATGATCACAGCGACTTCAAAAGGCACACTTGGAGTTTACAGGGCCCTGGACGCACAAAGCAAGGAGCCGTTAAAACCGTTATGGGAATGGAAATCAGAGAGCAGCGCAAGGATACATACAGCACCCGCGGCAGCAGACGGCTTTATCGTTATTGGCTCAGATGACGGGAATGTATACGCATTCAGCTATGTACATCCGTAAAACAAAAAAAACGGTTGACATGCGGTTTTTAAAGTTTATAATGTAAAACCTCTTTAAATCTGACCTCTATCTAAGGAGATGCTGATACATGGCGGGTGTCAAACTGACTGATGTCAAAAAAGTATACCCAGGCGATGTTGAGGCGCTTCATACGTCAAGTCTTGAAGTGAATGACAAGGAATTTATGGTTCTTGTCGGGCCTTCGGGGTGCGGCAAGTCAACCACTCTGCGAATGATCGCGGGGCTGGAGGATGTTACCGAGGGAACGATCAGTATCGGTGAACGGGTGGTGAACGACATTCCTCCAAAGGACCGTGATATCGCGATGGTGTTCCAGAACTATGCTCTGTATCCGCATATGAGTGTGTATAAGAACATGGCTTTCGGACTGAAGCTCAGGAAATTTTCAAAAGAGGAGATCGACAGGCGCGTAAAAGAGGCGGCAAAGAATCTCGGCATAGAAAATTTGCTTGACAGGAAGCCGAAAGCACTGTCAGGGGGCCAGCGTCAGAGGGTTGCCCTGGGACGGGCGATCGTACGCAAACCTGTGGCATTCCTTCTTGATGAGCCTCTGAGCAACCTTGATGCAAAGATGCGCGTAGCCATGAGAAAGGAGCTCAACCTTCTGCACAATCGGCTGCAGGCCACAATGATATACGTAACACACGATCAGGTAGAGGCGATGACCCTGGGAGAGCGCATATGCGTTATGAGTGACGGATATATCGAACAGGTAGGCCCTCCCCTGGAGGTTTACGACAGGCCTGCCTCAAAGTTTGTCGCCGGATTCATCGGCACTCCCCCCATAAACTTTTTTGAGGGAAAACTGGAAGAGGAGAACGGGAGCATGTTTTTCTGTGCGCCCGAAATAAGGATCAGGCTCGATGCACGTCTGGCCTCTGCTGTAAAAGAGCATAATGCAGGCCCTGAAATTACCTACGGTATCCGTCCCGAATCGCTGAAAACCCTCAGACAGGAACCCGAAGGAGAACAGAAAGATATCACTTTGTCTACAACTGTTGAAATTGTGGAAAAGCTGGGGGATGAGCAGCTTATCTACTGCAGGACGGGTGATACATCCTTTATCGCAAAAGCCGACTCCCATGTAGAGGTTAAGCCTGAGCAGACTTTTAATTTCCTGGTCGATCTGTCACGATCCCACCTGTTCGAGCCGGAGAAAGGCATAAATATCACGGTGTAAGTTTTTTGCCGAAAAAAACGGCAAAAAACTTGTGCGAAGTCCTGAAAAATAAAATCAGGAGAGGACAATGGCGAATATAAAGACTGTATATATGATCACCGACCTTGAAGGAGTTGCAGGCATAGACGACTGGGACCCGCGGCACCGTGATTATGCAGAAACAGCAAAAGGTGTGCATGAACGTTCTGAAATGCAGAGACTTCTTACAGGAGAGGTCAACGCAGCAGCAGAAGGGCTCTTTGAAAGCGGGGTGCAGGAGCTGATCGTAAGTGATTCTCACGGTGCCGGACGGACAATCCTGCCCGAGGAGCTGATATCGGGAATTAAAATAGTACGAGGTGTTGACCGGGGAAAAATGATGTTCGGCATGACCGACGTGTGCGATGCCCTCGTATATGTTGGTATGCATGCAATGGCGAACACGGAGAATGCATGTCTGTCACATACCATGAGCAGTGGCATTGTGTACAGGATTAACGGCAGGGAAGTCGGTGAAATGGCGATCACAGCCTATATTGCCGGGGATCTGGGTGTGCCGTGGATATTCACGTCAGGCGATCTATACGCGTGCAGGGAAGCGGAGGTATGGGTACAGAACATGGTAACAGCCCCGGTAAAGGAAGGGATTTCAAGGACATCCGCGATCCATCTTGCTCCTGTTGATGCGCGGAAACTGATAAAAACGCGCATACAGGAAGCAGTACAAAAGGCGGACACAATCTCTCCCCTGAAAGCGGAACCGCCTGTTGTAATGGAAATAGAAAGGGACAAACCCTGGTCTGTTGAACTTGAGCCCGGAATAGAGCAGGCTGACGGAAATACTGTCCGCTACACGGGCGGGAGTATGTTGGAGGTATACCATCTTTCACGGTACGGGACAGAAGGAATCCCGGAGCCCGGCTTCACCGGACATAAGACTCAGTTATAAATACATATAAATGATTTTCCGCAAATTCAGGGACTATATTTGTTTTTTTTCTTGATTTTTCCCGAGAAATTCATAAACTGAATAATCCAGCTTATACGTGCAATTATACAGAACGTTTAATAGCACTAATTCTAAATGTATACTGCAAACCGGCTTTTACCTGGCAGGGAGGCCTTTAATGGATATTGAACCGGTCAGGACCGGGATCCTGGGTTACGGCCATTATATCAGGACGAATTTCGCCAGGCATCTCAAACGCTGTTCGTCCCTTGATATCCTGGGAGTGTACAACAGAGGGGAGGAAAGAAGAAAGCAGGCGGAGGATGACGGCTATTTCGCCACAAGCAACCTTGATGAGCTTCTCAACCTTCCCGGCCTTGAGGCCGTGGTCATCGGCACAGCGAATGTTGCGCACAGGGAGCAGGCTGTAAAGGCTGCTGATGCAGGGAAACACATACTGTGCGAAAAGCCCATTGCCCTTTGCCTGGAGGATGCGGAGGAGATGACAGAGGCGGCTGAGAGAAACGGTGTGATAACCCATGTCAACCACGGAAGCGTCTATTCGCCTCGATATGCAAAGCTCAAAGATGTGATTGAGGAATACGCGGGCGATATACTCCATATGTATTCGCGGGGCAGCCGCACGTTCGGCCTCTGGGTGCAGGGTGCCAGGCACGGCGCTGTTGCCGATCCTGAAAAGAGCGGGGGCTGGACGTTCCACCACATGTGCCATCAGCTCAATGAAGTGTGCGTTATTCTCGGAACAGACATTACACAGGTGTATCATATAAGCCAGAAAAGCTGTGAAGAGGCCCCGAGCGAGGAAATAGTCAATTCGTTCCTTCATTTCAGAAACGGCGCAACAGCGCATATTACCGACACAACTTCTCTCGGTGCTTTTGAAGATATCATAGTCCAGGGCACGGAGGCTGACATACGGCTCTGCAGCGATGAAATAACAGTAACACTGCCCGGCCCCACTGATGCCGGGGGCAGGCCCGGTAATTTAGGCAGAAATGTCAAGAGCTTCAAAGCGGAAGGGGAGGGTAAGGGACATGAGGAGACCGGTCACCGGTTTGCGCGGGCGGTGAGGGGCGGAAAGAACGAGCTTCTGTCGTTCGCTTTTATTAAAGATCAGTACAGGATACTTGCGGCAATGAAGAAAAGCGCTGAATCGGGCGAAGCCGTACGTCTGTGACAAGATAAAAAATGTTGGACAGGATCACCCCGAGCAGTACTGCGTACTCTGCGGGGCCGTAGGCAGGATTGACAGGATTGTTAATATGAAATATGATATTATCTTCAGAAACGCGGAAGTATTTGACGGGGAATCTGAAGGTGTATACACTGATGTCGCTGTTTCCGGCGATAGGATAGTGAAGGTGGGAGCCCTATCCTCTTCAGCCGAAAAAGAGATTGACTGCTCGGGCCTGACCCTTATGCCCGGCATAATAGACCCTCACAACCATACGGATTTTGAGGCTGTGCAGTACAGGGAGTGCCTGTCCCAGCTTCTCCAGGGAGTTACAACGGCTGTAATAGGCAACTGCGGAAGTTCCGGTGCACCGGTCGGTGAAGCAAGGTACAGATCGCTGACCGCTGAGGAAAAGAACGTATGCACATGGAGGACGTTCCGGGAATTCAGGGAGGCTGCTGCAGGTGCGGGAATGAATCTTGCGCCCCTTATCGGCCAGGGGTCGGTACGGAGTGCTGTCATAGGGTATGATAACCGGGCCCCATCCGGTTCAGACATGGATGAAATGAAAGCGATCGTCAGGGATGCCATGGAACAGGGAGCGTTCGGACTCTCCACAGGGCTCCTGTACCCGCCCGGCAAATTCGCGGAGGAAGATGAGATCATAGGCCTTGCAGCGGAATGCGCGCCGTTCGGAGGGATCTACACCACCCACATGAGGAGTGAAGGCGAATATATAATTGATGCGATACAGGAGTCCGTGCGTATTGCACAGGGAGCAGGGCTTCCCCTGCAGATATCCCATTTCAAGCTGAAGCTCACCCCGGACCGGATGTCCGAGACAATAGATAAAGCGGTCGAGCTGGTCGAGGATTACAGAAACAAAGGCATGCATATTACTGTTGACAGGTATCCCTATACAGCATCCTATACGTCTCTTGACGTTACCCTTCCGGACTGGGTCTACTACGGAGGAAACGAGGAGGAACTCAAACGGATCAGGGATACTGAAACGCGCGAGAAGATCAAGAGCGGCATGACCATGTTCGACCTTTCCACGGTCATGGTGACCGACGCGTCAAAGAACAGATCCGTATCAGGAATGCGTGTCACCGAGATAGCTCAGCAGAGGGGTTGCCTTCCGGAGGAAGCCTGCCTTCAGGTGCTTGAGGAGAACGAGCTTGATGTGGGCGCTGTCTATTTTCAGATGAATGAAGAGAACATGAAAAAGGTCCTGCGTCTTCCCTATTGCGCAGTGTGTTCGGATGCGAGCGCTGTCAACAGGGAGGAGGGCAAGGATGGGGGACATCCCAGAAAATTCGGGGCTTTCACCCGTTTCCTCGAACAGTACGCCGGGACACTGGTTCCGTTCACAGAGGCCGTTAGAAAGATGACTGTGCTTCCTGCGGAGATATTCGGGATCAGGGAACGGGGAAGGATCGCGGAAGGCTATTTTGCCGACATAGCTGTTTTCGATCGGCAGAAGATAAAGGAACACGCAACTTTTGAACATCCGCGTCGATATTCTTCCGGCCTTGTCCACTGCGCAGTGAATGGTATACTGGAAGTTAAAGATGGTGAATTCACAGGTACACGCGCCGGAAAAATACTTGAGAAACATTGATATCCGAAATTTATCATTTTTTTTTGATTGTGCGGAGAGGGGGAGCAACATAGGTCATTGTCCGGCTGTAACGCTGAGTTCTGTTACAGGTTCTTTAATATAAAGGAGATATGTTTATGGGACATTATATCAGAACGGTTTGCGTGATTTGTGTAATTTTTTCCGGATGTATGCTGCTTTCGGACAAGGCCCATACGGATGAATTTCCGCCTGAAACCGATTACGACACAACGGTTTATCCTGACGAAGCCCTTGTGAACGTACGTATCCGCAACAATCGGTGGCCCGACTGCTACCGCCTTGATACTGCAGTGCAGGACATGTTCAGGATTGAGGGCGTGGACGATACCCCCGATGCAACAGAGGCCAAAGCATTTGCCCTGTGGAGATGGTTTAATACGCTTATGAGCACCCGCGGAAGCCGCGTTTTTGAGGGCAGGCCCTTCGGGAAACGGCGTGACTGCCGCCACGGCCGGAAAGTGGATTACACAAAACATCAGGTCGAGATACGGCGCGGGGACAAGCTGCTTCTTGTATACGGGATGCATGAATGCGGGGGTAACAGCAGGACCCTGGTGCACATGTGGCGTTCTGTCGGATTTCTGGGATACCAGGAGGCGAGCAGAGGCCACAGCACAGCAGCTTTCAGATATCCTGACAAGGACGGCATATGGCGCATGCATTCGTTCAATCCGCAGGGGCATTCCTATTACTGGAACCCGAGAGACAACCGTGTAGGTGCGCGCAGACGTCCCGTGATGCGCGGGGTGGAATACAAGCGGTTCCTTCCTCCCATGCAGCACACCCTACGGAGGAGCCTGCGGCTTGGGGAGATTGTTGAACTGAAATGGGATAATGAGGGATATATCCAGAAGACCAGTTATATGCTCAAATGGGCAAAGGAGGTGGGAAACTTCAAGCGCCATCTTGGGGCTGCTGTTGTCGGCCAGGAGGACCAGGTGCTTTCCGCTGTAACGAACCCCGGAACCTTCAAAAAACAGCTGTGGAAGGATTCACAAAATACCGCCTGTTCAGCCCCGGCAGAAGGAAAAGCCGTACTCCATCCGGAAAAGGCAGGCGAACCGGCCCATTTCATATACCGGCTGGCTTCACCGTATGTGGCGATCGAGTCCGAGATCGAGGCTGGACTTGTGAAAACAGCACCTGCAGATACGTGCAGGCTCTATTTTTCAACGGACATGGGAAAGAGCTGGCACATGCTCTATGATCACAAGGAAACCGGATTAAAGAAAGTAGAGCTGAATCTCGGACGGAAGCAGTACTGGGACAAAAAACCTTCAATTACCGCTTACTACACATTTCTGATAAAGGCGGAATTCAGAACGGACAGCAGACCTGAGCAGGTTGGGATGAACGCACTTAAGGTGACCGTGCACCGTCAGGGTAATAAACGGGCAATGTGCAACCTCATGCCCGGAGAGAATATCATAAAGATCTCGGCGGACGCGATTCCGGAAGACACGGCGCTGAAGCTGCAGATTAATTATGAAGTCAATGGAGAAAAGAAGAATATTACCAGGAATATTGTCAGTTTTCCGCACTATTTTCGTGTCGATATTAAAGGGCTTCCCCAGGACAAACTGAAGAATCCCTATTATCTTGCCAAATTCGGCGGATCGGGCTCATTCAATCTTCCAGAGCATCCTCTGCGCATGCATTCGGTAAAGGCGGAGCTTGTGCCGCGGTCTTCTGCGGATGCTGATGAGTCCATGTCTGCCAAAGAAGCCGAACCTTTTTTCAAAAAAGCATATCCCATTCCCTACACATGGGACAGGAAAATGGTCCACAAGGACAAGATACCGGAATATGAGAGTGAGGTATCCGGTTTCTTTCCCCAGTTCCCGCGAACGGATGACCAGCCCAAAGATCCTGTGGCGTATTACAACTGGCTTGCGGATCATATCGGGAGGGCCGACCCGCCGCTTATCAAGATCAAAGACGACTCGGTAAAGGATGCGGTTGCCTGGTGTATTGAAAAATTTCCCAAGGTGCACAGTCTGCACAAGCTCGGACTGTGCAACGCCCTTGCTCATTTCAGGGATAAACGGGCCATTCCGGTCCTTCTGGAATACTGGAAAAAGGCGCCTGCGAGCGGGCCGGGGGATAGGTACATTCCGGACACGCTGGCCGCGATCGGGGATCCTTCGGTCGTACCTGCCCTTGTTGCAGAGGTGAAACGGCTCAGGTACGACTACCGCGTGCATGTTGCCCACGCTCTGGGGATCCTCGGCGGAAAAGAAGCGGTCAAAGCCCTGGAATCCTTTGCTGAGAATGACCCCAACATTTCCGTGCGGAGCGAGGCCGAACGTAATCTGAAAAAGCTCAAGTCCGGGAATTAGTTGAGGAGAAAGAGATGACGTCTGTTAAAACAATATTGATCCATTCAGTGGTATTGTGTGCCGTTTTCTTTGTTGTGTCCTGTACATTCTCTCAGGAAAAGGGAACAGCGGAAACACCGGGTAAGCTCAGCCGTGATTTTAAATACTGGCGGGGCAGGGAGGAAACAACGCCCGGCCCGTTCCTATGCGTCAAGCCTGCTGCAGCCAACGTGAAGGTGGTGTGCGACAGGTGGCCCGATACAACCGACCTGCGTCAGTTCGGCCTGGACGCGATCCGTCTGTCCAAAGCGGAAACGCCCACTGAAAAATGCCTTGCCGTGTTCCGGTGGCTGAGGAGGGTCATGATAAACAGCTCCGCCCCTTACGAACCGTATGCCTGGGACGGATGCTGGGACGATTACTTCAAATGGCTCCATGTGTACGGATGCCACTACTGTTCGGGCATGGGAAGGTCCCTGGAGATGTACTGGCGGGCACTGGGTTACCCGGGATCCAAGGTATATACCGGTCATACGGTTGCAGACGTATATTATAAGGATGAGGACGGTGCGGGGCGATGGCACCATTTTGACGTGAACCGGGGAAGGTATATGCTTGACAGGAGCGGGAAACGCCTCCTGAGCCCTGAAGATCTTACGGTTGACAGCGGTTTCAGCAGAATAGGCTCGCAGCACAGGTACCAGGCCGCATGGTCCAAGCACAGGGCTGAGCTTGCCCTGCGCAGAGGGGAGAAGATCGAGCGTATCTGGGGAAACTGGGGTAAGCTGTACCAAAGGCTCCTCTGGCCTGACAGGCGCATCAAGGGAAAGAGCCTGGAATGGTGGTGCAAGCAGTCGGAACTCGGCCCCTATGACCGTGCTCACGGGAACGGGCGGTGGACATATTCCCCGGATACTTCATCAGAAAACTGGCGGGACGGCTGTGCCGAAGCCCCGGTCAACATGGCGGAACACAGGCTTATGCCGGTCAAGCCCGGCATTGCCGCAGAGGCCGTGTGGCACTTCAGGACACCCTATATTGTATCGGATGCTGAAGTAGACCTGGACTTTTTCAGAAAAAGCGAAAAAGACAGGATCCGGCTCCTGCTTTCCGTTGATGACGGAACAACATACAAGCCGGTATGGGAATGCCCGGAGGAAAAGACCGGCAAAAACAAAATGACCGTTAATATATGCAAAACATTCGAAGTGAGCAAGAAAAAGAAACCGCCCATGGACTTCAATTCCCCGTTCGGACGGTACAGGTTCCGGGTGAAGCTCGAACTGAACGCTTCCGGTACGGCTGAAAACTGCAGAGTTGATTCTATTACGTTCAGGACGGTTGTTCAGCAGAATAAATTCGCGCTTCCCCAGCTTCAGCCTGGAAAGAACAGTATCACGGTCACCGGCGATCTTGACAAGGATGACGCGCTCAGGGTCACGTATGTGTGGGATGACCCCGAGGGAAAGGGCAGAAAGAACGTAACAGTAATAGAGAAGACCCCCTATACGTACGAGATAATCGCTGCAGGAAAGAAATGGGAGGACTGCGTATGCGCATCCCTTATAGTGGAGGCAATACCCTCCACAGGCAAAGGAAACCGTACGGAGGTCAAGGAAAAGCCCAGCAGGATACACACGCTTCCGCCCCTGCCTCCAGTGCATAAGACATGCGGGTCGTGGCCCCTGTCCAAACGGGGGGTGCCTGTTAAGCTTCCGCCTCTGAGTGAAGTGCTGAAACGCCTGAACACAAAAACCAGTTATTCTAAGCTGCGGGACGTGGTGGTCCCCCAACTAATCGAATACGCTGATCCGAAGACATGGGATGCAGCCCTCGGTTTTATAAAGGCGTGTACCGAACTGCCCCGCAAAAAGCACGGCCGGCTTATGAAATGCAAAAAGGGGGTCTTTGTTGCACTCTATGCAATGGAAAAAGACAAAGCTAAATTCCGGAAGTTCATGCGGGAATTTATCAAGGACCCGGACATGAGCTGGGGCTGCGAATCGGTCGTTGCTACGATCGCACAGCTCAACGGGTGGACAGAGTTCGTGCCCTATCTTGCCGGCCTTCTTGAAGAGGGCAAGGGATCCAGAGTATCCATACTCAAAGCCTTTATAAAGATGGGCGACGAGCGTACTGCAGAAGCGGTAAAGAAATGTTTGGCGGTGAAAAGCACCGCCGTGCTGCCGTATGCAGCAGTGGCAGCGGGACGTACGGGCGACCGCTCGCTTATTCCGCGCCTGCGCGAGCTGATGCGCTGGGAGCTCCGTCTTATAGAGAATTTCAGGCCGGCTAAGATAGCCGCTGTAGTCGGGCTGGGTATGCTCAAGGATACTGAAAGCATACCCGAGATTAAAAAGTTCCTCAAACACACGCCACATGAGGCTTGGCGCGCCAAGGCGGCACGGTCCCTTGCCTACATGGGAGAGAAATCCTCCATACCGGCACTTAAAGCGGCATTGTCTGTTGAACCGGCTGAATGGGTACGCGATGCCATTAAAGAAAGCATTGAGATTCTCGAAACGGGGAGGATCGTGCACCCGCTGCTCGGCGGCAAGGACTGGATCTATTGAAGTCGGAAGTCAGAAGTCGGAAGTCAGAGCTCAGAGGTCAGTCCGCTTCGCGAACTGAATTTTTTTTCAGTTTTTTGTGGGTTTGACATATCCTGCGGGCTCTTAGTAACAGAGAGGCAGCATTAATGGGTACTGACAATGAACTTCTCGTGAAGTTCGTTAATGAAGACAATGAGGCTGCGTTTCGCGGTTTAATAGACCGTTATTCAGGCATGGTCTATTATACGTGCCTGCGGGGACTTGACAATACGCATGACGCTGAAGATGCTTCACAGGCAGTATTCATTATTCTTGCACGGAAGGCCGGGTCCATCCGCAGGAAGAAGGCTTTGAGGAGTTGGCTTTTCAGGACCGCGAATTCGGTTGTATCGCACATGAAGCGTGAACAGGCACGCAGGAAACGACGTGAACAGGAGGCAGCAGGTATGGCGGCGGAAACAGGTACACAGGAAGATACAAAAGCCCGGTGGGAAGAGGTGCGGGTATACCTGAACGACGCCATAGGTTCACTCGGCAGGAAACAGCAGGAAGCGGTCATAGCTTATTTCCTTGAAGGGAAGTCCCAGAAGGAGGTTGCTGATGAGGTCGGGTGTTCGGAAAAAGCGGTTCAGATGCGGATTTCCCGGGGACTAGACAGGATACGCAGGAAACTCACAAAAAAGGGGATTATGCTGTCGGTTGCTGCCCTTACCAGTATATTGACCGTTCGGATAGCACACGCAGCACCTGCAGGCCTTGCTGAATCATGCCATTCCGCTGTAAAGGCAGGCTGTATTGGGGATGCTGCCGGAGTGCATAATCCAGACGTTATTGCGCAAGGAGTGATAAAAGCTATGATGTGGAACAAGATTAAGATGAGTGTTATACTTTTCGCTGTTGCTGTTTCCGCTGCTGCGGGGATCGTCGTCCTGACAGCCGGGCCGGAACCTGTTGGAAACACGTCTGAGAATACGTACGAATGGCCCATGCTGGGGTGTGATGCCGGCTGGTCCAACTATTCTCCGGACCCGAGGGTGAAACCCCCGTTCCGGCTTAAATGGGCAACCTTTGTGGATTCATCCCATAGAACCACTATGAGTGTGGCCGGGGGCCGCCTTTACGGACGGGATTGCTGTCTGGACGCTGAAACAGGAGACCTGCTCTGGAAGGCATACTACGGCGGGGTTACGACCCCAACGTTTTACAAGGGCCGTCTCTATACCGCCAAGAAGGGACTGATGTGCTTAGACGCTTCCACCGGCAAAAGGATCTGGATCAAGCACCGTTACGGTATATACGGAGGTGCGGTCAGCAGTCTACCGGTATGCAACGGTGCTGTCTACTGCGGGACATTCAGAGAACACAACGGCCAGAAGACCTATTTTGCGTGTGCCCTTGATGCAGAAAACGGCAAAGAGATCTGGTCTACTCCCCTGATCGCGGTACCCAAGGAGGACAGAAAACGCAGGGGGTACGATCTCAGAGTACAGATGGGCGAGGCTGCCGTAGCCGGAGGCCGGGTATTCTATACTACCCATGTGCCCCCAGCTGTTTTCGCGCTTGACCGCAAGACAGGAAAAGAGCTGTGGCGGAATGAGGGTATTCTGGGCCAGGTCGGGATCGGGGCGGATGATACATGCGTCTGGGCTACGGACGAACGGCAGGGAGTTGTTGCGCTGGATGCGAAAACAGGAAAAAAACTGTGGCAGTGGGGCGGAAAAGACATGCACCGTTCAAAGGCGCATTATGCTACAGAGGGTACAGCTAACAAGCAGCCGTGCGCGGCATACGGCATGCTTTTTACTTCAAACTACGGCAGGCAGTATACAGCACTTGATGCCGAGATCGGTAAAAAGATATGGGTAACCAGGCGCGGCATAGGACATGGCAGCTGCGCACCGGCAGTGACCTCAGGCGGGTTCATATATTCGAACGGTTATTCGATGCGGTCCTCACGTGAAGCCAGGCACCGCTATGAATTCGGTGCCGTTGACCACAAGACCGGGAAACTGGCATGGCACTGTCCCATCGGCAGCCGGTCCTGTGCCCGTGCGACCGTGGCCTACGGCCGGGTATATCTGCCCGGGGATTATGAATACTGGTGTTTTGAGCCGGTTCCTAAGGACTTTAAAAACGATCCGCAGCCGCCTCCGCAAAAGCCTGCGGCACAGCCTGCACCTATGGTTGAACCATTCGGGGGAAAGCCGGGCACACCGGAGGCCGGAGATAAATCTGACGGCGGAAAGGATTGGCCCATGTACGGGGGCTGCGCTGCACGCTGCGGTCTGGAAATGAAGATCGGCCTGCCGATCAAAGAGGCATGGAAATTTCAGACAGGAGGCAAGGTCAAGTCAAGCCCGGTCATTGCGGGCGGGCTTGTGTACGTTGGGAGCGACAGCGGCGAGTTGTTCGCCCTGAACGTGTCGACCGGAACAAAAAAGTGGACCACGAAGATCACACCTCCTGATGAAAGCATTACAAAAGTGAAGTGGATCCGCTCCGCTCCTGCGGTTGCTGACGGGATAGTTGTGTGCGGAGCAGACGACGGCGTAATGCGCGCGTTCGACGCGAAAACAGGCGAACCGAAGTGGCAGTTCCGCACAGCAGCACAGATCCGGTCATCCCCTGCAATAGTCGGTGAAAGGGTGGTGTTCGGAAGCTGGGACGGAAGATGCTACTGCGTCAGACTTTCCGACGGAAAGGAGTTCTGGCGCTGGAAGGCGGATGACGTGCGGATGCGGTTCTATGCACCTCCGGCAATTGCCAGCGGCAGGGTCTATGTGTCTCCGTGGGAAGACCGCAAGGTGTTTTCCCTTGACCTTGGAACGGGCAAACCAGTGGCAGGATTTGAGGTGCGGCGTCCCATTCCGGTGCCGAGGGTAGGCCTGGTACAGGGTATAGCAATCTATCGCGGGATAATGGTTACCTCGTCCCGCAGTTCGAGAGGCTCAGGTCTGCTCCTTGACGCTGCCAGCGGCGGGCTTCTGGGACAAGCCGGTCTGTACGGCAGTCCGGTCTTTCCGTGCATTCCGGTATTCAGCCGCGACAACCTCTTTCAGCCGTTTGCGGGCCGGAAGGTGGCAAAATTATCCGAAGCTGTTTCAAAAGAGGCTACAAAGGGCAAGAAAAAGAAGAAACGAAGGACAGGATTCAAGAACTCAGCACGCAATATTTTTACTGCAGGCGACCTGCTGATCGCCGCCACAAAGGCGGGCACGCTGGAAGTATACAGCCTTCCTGAAGAGAACAGCGATGAAGTACCCGAACTCGCATGGGAATGGACCAGTCCATCCAAGGCCGAAATACAGACCGCACCTGCCGCAGGATCGGGATTTCTTATCCTGGGTTCTGACGACGGACATATATACGGGTTCACCTATTCCGAAAAATAATCCGCTGAAGAATGGAGTACTGGAGCTACACTATTTGCAATTTACGATTGCCAATTTGCAATTGATAATTTTGAAATGCTAAATTTCCAATTTAAAATGAATTGGGATTTGGAATTTGATGTTTGGGATTTCCCGGCTTCGCCGGGCTGACCTCTGTCTAAGGAAACGTAATGAAGAGAACGATGCTATCCAGCCTCCTGCCCGTTTTCCTTTCAGGCGTGTTGCTCTGCGCTTCCGGTGAAGAGAATGGGCGGACCATACTTGACACCGCAAGCTTCTGGCGGTGCAGGTACGCGCTCGGTACGGATGTGGCTGTAAAAAAGGACGGAACACAGGTCCCTGTGCATCCGGCAAAACCCCGGGACAGGAATTATGAAAAGGTTGACGGAAAAAGGAAAACAGTATACACACTGCATGCTCATCCGGCTTCCCGCATATGGGCTGTGCCCCCTTCGGACTGGATGTCATCCGATTTCGACGACAGTAACTGGCCCCGTCTCCGCGGACAGTTCCTTATAGGCAAGTATAAGACACCCCAGCACGGGTACCGGAGTGTCCCGGTCTTTTGTCTCCGCGGAAAATTTCATATTGACGATCCTCAAAGCGTCAGGGACCCGTTCCTGTCAGTGGGCTATCACGGGGGTATAGCAGTGTATGTGAACGGCAAAGAAATTGCACGTCAGCATTTGCCCAAGGGAGAGTTGAAGCCCGATACTCTTGCAGATCCCTATCCTGAGGAAGCTTTTTTTGATTCCAAAGGTTGTCTGTTCCATAACGGGAAGTATACGAATAAAGAGGATCATGTAAGGATGGCAGAGGCTGAAAAAGTCCGTCTGCGTGAGATCAAGGGTTTAACAATACCATCCTCTGTGCTTCGGAAAGGAATTAACGTACTGGCGGTTGAACTGCATCGGTCACCGGCACCTGAAAACATGTTTCTGCGTATGCCCAGGAGAATGAAGAATATCAATTTTGCCATTGCGGCGTGGTGGCCCCGTGTTGCTGTATCTTACATTAAGCTTACTGCTGCAGGCGGGGTCAGGGGGGACAATGGGCACAGGCCTGCCGGTATCCAGGTGTGGACGTCACCTGTTTACCAGGAGATCGGACCGGATGCATACGGCGATCCGTGCGATTCCCCGGGTCTTATACAGCTGTGCACAGGCAGAAACGGCGTTGTATCCGGCCAGGCGGTCATTTCATCCGGCACCGGCTTTGGAGGATTAAAAATTGAGACTTCAGACCTGAAGGGCCCCGGGAAAATACCCGCTTCCGAAATACAGGTCCGTTACGGGCTTATGGGCTGGTACAGGGGACGTTATCTACCCCGTGCCTTTATGATCCTGGAGGATTCGCCGCCCGCCCGGGTCGAGGTATACAAGGAGAGGAGAGCGCCGAAAGGAAGCGGTGCGGTTCAGCCTGTGTGGATCACTGTACGCGTTACCGAAGACGCGAAACCCGGAGTGTACAGCGGAAACGTCACGATCGGTGCCAGCGGCCTGGAGCCTGTTAAAGTCCCGGTAAAACTCAAAGCAGTGAATTGGGATGTTCCTGATCCCAAGGAATTCATGTCATTTTTAGAGCTGATCCAGTCGCCTGAATCTGTGGCTATGCAGTATGGTGTTGAGATGTGGTCTGAAAAGCACTGGGAGCTTATTGAGCGGGCGTTCAAACTGCTCGGGGATGCGGGCAATGACATGGTCTGGGTCACAGCCCAGCGCCACACGCATTTCGGTAATGAACATGCTATGATACGGTTCAGAAAAAAAGGTGATACGTATGAACCGGACCTGTCCATTGCCGATAAGTACCTGGCCTTGGCAAAAAAGCATCTGGGCAGGATCCGCGTGGTCTCGCTCTACTGCTACAGGTGCCCGTGGGGGCCGGGTATGCATTACGGACACCACAAGGGCAAGGACCTTCCGGTGCTGATCAGCCTGAATAATTCAGGCAACAAACTGGAGGAGGCAGAGGGACCTGAGTGGGGCACGCCCGAGTGTGCAGCGCTATGGAAGCCAGTATTCGGTGGGATGAAGGAACTGTGTAAAAAACACGGCATTCCCGAAGCGAACCTGATGATCGGGGCCACCGGCGATGTGCCGCCCACGGACACGGCCCTTGATACGCTGAAACAGGCATCCGGAGGCTTGATGTGGGTGTTCGAATCTCATATAAGCCGTAATACGCTCGGAACCAAAAAGGACCACCGGGTGGGTTATGCAGCAAGAGCATGGGGCGGTGACGGGCGTCATCAGGATCCTGACTTCGGGCCGGGTTACGGCTGGAAAAACGATCTTAAGCCCTGGCGTACGGTAACAAGGGGGCATTTTGACGATCATGCACTGCCGCGGCTGCGCTGGAGGCTTGAGGCAATGGTCACCAATGTTGTCCACTACGGCAGGCTGGGGAAAGGGCACCGGGATAAACGGGACTATGGAACTCACGGCATCGGCAGACTGGGCGCTGATTTCTGGAACGTACTCGGGGACAAGCACGGCCGGAAGCATGTACTGTGCGGACGGTATTCCGAAACAGCATGGGGCCAGCTCAAGGTTTCCTACTGCGCACAGCATTTCCTGATGCCGGGGCGCAAAGGCCCTGTAGCAACCGCGCAGCTCGAGATGTTCCGTGAGAGCAGCCAGGAAATCGAAGCCCGTGTGTTTATTGAAAAAGCACTGGCGGCTCCGGAGCAGAAGGCGAGGCTGGGAAAGGAGCTGGCGGACAGGGCACAACAGTTGCTCGACAACCGTACGCGGTGTGTGAATCTCAGCCCGGGCAATGACTGGCGTTCCATTCTGGCCCTTGGCGTACAGGAACGTTCGGAAGAGCTGTATGAGCTTGCTGCCGAAGTGAACAGTGCGCTTAAATAAATAGTCAGTATTCAGAGAAAGGGAACAGTATGAGACATTTCGTGTTTTTATTCAGAGTATCATTTCTTTTCATCTGTATTGTGTCAGGATTTCCTGCATCAGCAGAGGAAGCAGAATCCCTCCCCGCTTTTCCCGGTGCCGAAGGATACGGTGCTCTGTCCAGGGGAGGGCGGGGAGGCCGTGTGATCAAGGTAACCAACCTCAAGCCGGAAGGTGAGGGGAGCTTCCAGTGGGCCTGCGACCAGAAAGGGCCCAAGATCATTGTGTTTGAGGTCAGCGGAGTGGTTCCCTGTACCAGAAACAGCAAGGGCAAGAAATATCTTTCCGTTACCTCGGATACGACCATTGCAGGCCAGACCGCGCCCGGAGCAGGCATTACCATTGAAGGCATGCTCAGCATTCGCAGAGGAGGCGGCAAGGGTCATGACAACGGCAACAGGACTATCCGGTTTCTGCGCGCCAGGGCCGTCCTTTGCAGCGGCAACCTCCGCGCTGTGGAAACAGCCGGCAAGGAGAACATGATCCTGGATCACGTCTCGGGCAGCTGGGCCCCGGATGACACATTTGACCTGTACAGCACTGCAGTTGTGACCTATCAGTGGTGCGGTATCGAAGAGTCCGATATCCAGTATGAGGGCGGCGACGAACCCCATAATTTCGCAATCACCGCAGGCAAGGGCAAGAACTCCATCCACCACTGTCTGGTTGCCCACCATCACGACCGGGCACCCATGGGCAACTGGCTGAAGGCACCCATGGACTGGCGTAACAACGTGATCTACAACGTGGGTACAGGCGGTGTGGTAACCCCGGGCAATATGGTCGGAAACTATTCCAAAGCCGGCCCAGGCGGAGGCCTGGTGGGCTCTCCGCGGATCTATCAGCAGCCGACTGTTTTCGCAAGGCCGTATCTCGGCGGGAATTCCAAGGCCCCCAAGGAAACAGTCTATATGAAGGGGAATTACATGGCATGGGGCAGCGGATACTTTGACGGTCCCTGGAGCAAGAGGGACCTCCGTAAGCCCGAGGCGCTTCGCAAAGCACCTTTGGAAACCCCTCCGGTCACAACACACACCGCAGAGGAGGCTTATGAGCTCGTGTGTGCCCATGCAGGCTGCCTGCCGCGCGATGCAGTAAGTTCGCGGATCGTCCGCGAAGCCCAGACCGGTACAGGTGCCTGGGGCCGAAACACGCCCGCAGGAGGGCTTATGGAGGGCCTTACGCCGGGCACCCCGCCCAAGGATTCGGACAATGACGGAATGCCGGATAAATGGGAAAAAGCCCGCAAGCTCGATCCCGAAGATCCGGCTGACAACAACACGATAGTGCCTGCCGGTGCTTCACCCGGGGACCGCCACAAGGGCTATGCCTACATCGAATACTACATCAATGACCTGGCCGACCAGCTGGTTGCACAGGCACTCACCAAATATCGTCTGAACACTGAACCCCCAAAGCCCTGGGACAAACCAGCAAATGGCCTGGCCCCGTTCGCCATGAAACACAAGACCGTGGAAGACATGGTCAAGGCCGTTTCAGAGCAGGACGCGACCAAAGGCTGGCATACCTTTGCCGGGTGGTACGCCTGCCAGCAGTTGAGCCGGATGGGTGAAAAGGCCTCATCTGCTGTGCCGGCACTCACCAAGCTTCTGGACGAGAAGGACCCGCGCACGGTATACTTTGCAGCCTGGGGACTGGGGGCTATCGGCCCGGCAGCAAAAGAGGCTGTGCCCGCGCTCATCAAGGTGCTGGGACGAAACGATTTTGAGCCCAGGGGCGGCAAGCGCTGGAAATACTTCTATCCGAAAAGCACAACTGCCTGGGCATTGGGCCGGATCGGCCCGGCAGCTGAGGAAGCCGTTCCCGCGTTGACATCCATTTTAAGCGGTCGGGGGGGATTCGCCCGCGGTCCCGCGGCCTGGGCCTTGGGACAGATAGGGGCTTCCGCCAGAAGCGCGATACCCGCGCTGGCTGACCGCCTCGGCCACCTTGGGCATCCTTTGCATGGAGCGCATCAGGAGATGGTGGCTGATATTTTAGCCGGTTTCGGAAAGGAAGCTGTGCCTGCTCTTATTGAAAAGCTAAGGGGAGGTAAAGGTCCGGAACGGGCAGGAGCGGCACGGGCTCTGAAAAATATCGGGCCGGCGGCGGAACAGGCTGCTTCCGGGCTGATAGCACTGCTCAACGATCCTGATCCATTTGTACGAACCGAGGCCGCGTTAGCGCTTGCGCGTACAGCTCCCGCAGCTTCAGGTGCTGCAGAGGGTATTGCCGGACTTCTGTCCGATGAGAGTTATGCTGTGCGGCACAAAGCGGCAAAGGCGCTGGGGATCTGCGGTCCGGCAGCCTCATGTGCGGTTCCTGCCCTTGAGAAGGTGCTGTCAGACGGGCGGAATGAGGTCAAGCGTGCTGCCGCCCTTGCTCTGGGCGGAATCGGAAAAGCCGCGCTCCCGGCCCTGAAGAAGGCTGTGACCGGCACAGACGCTTACGTACGCAAATTCGCTGCGCGCGGTTTAAGCGGTGCAGGTGAAGCAGCCGTGACCGTTCTGGCCGCGGCTCTTGACGATAAGGATGCCGAAGTACGCCGTGAAGCGGTCTGGTCTCTCGGCAGGATCGGCCCGGTTTCCGGAAAGCCGCTGTCAGCGCTTCAGAAGATGCGTAACGAGGATCCCGATTATGTTGTCAGGTATGCTGCGGAAGAGGTAGTGAAAAGGGCTGAATGACCTGAATGCGGAAGACAACCCGGCTTTGCCGGGGGTCAAAAGTCAAAAGTCGAAAGTCTAAAGTCGAAGGCAGACCGGCGGAGCCGGGGGTGATATGAGTTATGGGGTAAGTGGTATGAATTATAAGACGAAAATCTAAAGCAGAGCAGAAGTTCCAGCAACTTTGAACCTTGTCACCGCTGTTCAGCTGCCTTGAGCTGCTACAGGTCTCCGGGGCAGGGGCCCCAGACACCCTGAACCTTAAACCCTATTCATTCTTTAACCTGTTGATCCTGTGATCCTGTCAATATTTTTTTAACTCCGCGCTCCGCATTCCGAATTCCGCATTCTTTACTCTATTCGTCCTCAAGGTGTGTTTCAGTAATATAATCCATATCTGAGCTTGATCTGAACAGGTCCATCCAGATGTAATGCAGATCGCATCCCTGTTCGACCTCCACACTGTGATCCGATCCCAGGGGAATATGGAGCAGCACGTTCTCATTGAACCGGCACTTCAGGTCGTCCGCCCGCACAATGCAGCAGTTTCCCTTCAGGCCGAAAAAGAGCTGTTCCAGCATGGGATGCCGGTGGGAGTCAACACGATCCGGCCCGTTCGTCTGGACCGATCCAATGCACAGACGGGGGAAGGTGTGTTCGGGCAGGAGTGTGCGGTTTATTGTTTTCTCGCTCTTGATCGCTTCTTTATATGTTGTGCATTCTGAATAGGAGGTAAAAAACGGATATTTTTCCTGCCGGCTTTCAAGTTCGTCCGTATCCTCCTGCGAAAGGGATACAGCTATTTCAAGAAAAGACAGGATTTCCTTTCCGCTTTTGATGATTGCAGGTTTCTGGTGTACGGGTATGAATAGGGCGATCTCTTTAATATCGAACCGACTGCCTTCCTGTTCTACAGTTCCGTTTCCCGATGAGAAAAGGTACAGACGTCCTCTGTCTGATCCGGTCTCTGTTCCATATCTGTTTCCCGGAGGAAGTGCGTGAAACAGAGTATCCATACCTTCTATCTCGTGTTCCAGAATGTTTGCGGAGACCGGCGTATCACTCACGGTGCTGAGTATATCCGAAAGGTTTTGGATTCGTATTTCCGTATGGTTCATATGTCCTCTCCATTCCAGCCGAAACCCGAATATGCAATATTCCATTCATTTTCCGTATCTGCAGCCGCTTTTGCCAGAGCTATCATAGCGTACATCGTGGTTCGCTGACAGATATACTCCAGGGGATCGTCCGGATGGAGCTTTCTGGACTTTTCGCATGCTGATTCATGGCCCCTGAACCCGCCGTGCGCGAGTGTATCATCTTCATTTATATACTGCAATTCAAGCACTTTTTCAATGTAGGGTTTTGCCGCAGCTGTATATTTTTTATCTCCGGTAAAACGGTACATGTCCAGCATGAAAAGCAGGGCTGCCGGGATCGACGCGTATGTTTCGGGCATCTGTTCAAGACCGCACCACCAGGTTCCGTTCAGTTCCGCGGCTTTTTTATATTTTTCATTGCCCGTTACCCGGTATGAGCTGATGAGCCCCACTCCGGCTCCGTCATCGTTCGTGAAACAGCCGACCAGAGGGCCGGAGGTCACGGCATGATGCCCGGCATCCGTACCGTCATGGATCCTGATTGCCCCGTCATCCTCGATCGAGTTTTCAACGACCCAGTCCATTACTGAGGGGATGCTCTCCGTGTATTTTTTTCCGCCGGTAAGGCTGTCGATCTGGGCAAATACGATTGCAGCTGCCGAAAGCATAAGACGCGAAAAATCATTATTGACCTCTCCCCGGTCGTCCTCAAAAGGATGAATGTACCCGTTGGGATAATGGCGGTCCATAAAACGGCCGGAAAGCCAGTCCGCACCCGCTGCAGCACGATCAAGGTACACCTGTTCGCCGGTCACAGCATACAATATTGGTGAATGCCTGGACCGCCTCCACTGTGTCACGGGATGCGATATACGGACACTGAGGCGTCTCTTCGCGGCACGCTCCGTGATGCCTTGTCAGTTCCGGACAGAATATCTGGCATGTTTTCACATATTCCAGCGCAAGCCTTGCTGTTTCAAGAATAAATTCATCGCGTTCCAGTTTATATGCGGACAGGAGAGCCTGTGCTCCCCGTGCCGTGTTCCAGCAGATCGAATTGAGGGACTGCGGCTTCGGTTTGCTGATATGGACGACAGACCTGAAACGTCCGGCATCAGCGGTCCAGTAGGGCCATGAATGACGGACCTGGTTTCCAGCCAGCCATTCGGCTCCAAGCAGTACTGCCTTCCGGGCCCTGTTCCGGATTTCTTCGGAAAAGGGGATTATCATGCGTCGGTCTCCTCATAAGCGGTTGCTGAAGATCAAGCTGAAGCTGCAATTCTATCATGGTGTATATGTTTGTCAAGTCCGTTTTGATGTAAAACCAAAATCAGAAAAATTTTTTTATTGACATTTTCTTTATTAATATTATTATATATCTCTACTATTTCGCATAATTTGTGAAAAAATAAACAGATATGTGATATATATAACAAAAGGACTGTATGATGAAAATCGCAGTATCCGGCAAAGGGGGGACCGGCAAGACAACTGTTTCTGCCCTGTTGAGTTCTGCATTTGCTGAAGCCGGCCGGAATGTGATTGCCATAGATGCGGATTCGAATGCCAACCTGGCTTATTACCTCGGAGTTGAACATCCTGAGGACATTGTTCCCCTGTCTGATATGGAACAAGAGATAGAGGAACGCACCGGTGCAAAAAAAGGTTCGTACGGGGCTCTTTTCAAAATGAACCCGAAGGTAGACGATCTTCCTGAAAAATATTCTATTGAAGTAAACGGCGTAAAGCTTCTGACAATGGGGTCGGTTACTGTGGGCGGGACCGGATGCGTGTGCCCTGAATACGTTCTTATGAAGAACCTTGTTTCCCATATGCTGCTGAACAGCAATGAGACCCTTATCCTTGACATGGAAGCCGGACTTGAACATTTCGGCAGGGGCGTTACAGCGTCGGTCGACCTTCTGCTCGTTGTTGTGAACGCGGACAGGGTCAGCACGGTCACCGCCGGGAGGATCGAGAAACTGGCGCGGGATATCGGCATTAAAAACATTTACGGTGTAGGAAGCCGGGTGAAAAATGATGAAGATAGAGATTATATTAATAATAATACCGGGATTGAGATTGTCGGATACGTTCCTTACAGCGCAGAGCTCGAAAGACTGCAGAAGGAGGATAAAAGCATTTGCAGTTCAGAGATCAGACAGGATACTGCCGGGCTTGTTCAGGCAGTGGATTCGATACTACATTCTATGCAGATATGAAAAATATAAATTTATTGTATAATTACCAAGACGCATGTAACAAGGAGAAAGCGTATGGCAAAAGAAGTTGAGAGCGCAGACAAAGCTTCTCAGGCAGTGGTTGAACTGGCTGCTGAGGAGAATATTGAGATTGTATGGGACCGGTATGAACGCATGCAGCCTCAATGCGGATTCGGATCTCTCGGGATCTGCTGCAGGAACTGCAGTATGGGTCCCTGCAGAATAGACCCTTTCGGGAACGGGCCTCAGGCCGGAATATGCGGAGCTACCGCTGATACCATTGCGGCCAGGAATCTTATCCGGATGGTGGCAGCGGGCGCTTCAGCCCATTCAGACCACGGGCGCGACATTGCGCATACGCTTAAGATGATGATAGACGGAAGGGCAGGGGACTATACGATAAAGGATGAGAAGAAGCTGAAGGAAGTTGCTGAACGGTACGGAATAGAAACAGACGGCAAGGAGATCAAAAAGATCGCTGAGGAACTTGCTGAAGTTGTTATGAATGAATTCGGCAAGCAGGAGGGTACACTGGTCAGTGCGGAAGCGTATGCTCCTGAAGAACGTGTGAAAATATGGAAGGACCAGGGTGTCATGCCGCGTAATATCGACCGTGAGATCGTAGAAGTGATGCACAGAACCCATATAGGCGTTGATGTCGACTACAGGAACCTGATGAAGCATGCAATACGCACAAGCCTTTCGGACGGATGGGGCGGCTCCCTTGTCGCCACTGAATTTTCTGATATACTGTTTCAGGGCCCTGAACCGATCCGTTTCAGCGCTAACCTGGGAGTTCTCGAAAAAGACCAGGTTAATGTTGTGGTGCATGGGCATGAACCGACACTGTCGGACATTATTGTTCAGGTCTCTCAGGAAAAGGAACTGCTCGATATGGCAAAGGAGAAGGGGGCCAAGGGCATAAATCTCGCGGGCATGTGCTGCACGGGAAATGAGATACTTATGCGCCATGGTATAGCGACCGCGGGCAACTTTCTTCAGCAGGAGCTTGCTGTTATAACAGGTGCAGTAGATGCCATGATCGTAGACGTGCAGTGCATTATGCCTGCACTTGCTCCGCTGTGCGGCTGTTTTCATACAAAGCTGATAACGACTTCGCCCAAGTGCAAGATGGAAGGGGTTGAGCATATTGAATTTCATGAGGATAAAGCTGTTGAAACAGCCCACACTATTATTACGAAGGCGATTGAGAATTATCCGAACAGAGGTAAGAAAGTTAATATTCCGAAACAGAAGGAAAAAGCAGTGGGCGGATTTACAACAGAAGTCGTGTTCAATATTCTGGGCGGAAAATACCGCTCTACGTACCGGCCTCTGAACAATGCGGTTATTGAGGGGCGTCTCCGCGGTGCCGCTGGAGTTGTGGGATGCAACAATCCCAAGGTCAAGCACGACTACGGCCATGTTGAAATGATCAAGGAACTGATAAAGAATGATGTTCCCGTGGTGACAACGGGATGCAACGCTATCGCTGCCGCAAAGGCGGGACTGCTGAGGCCTGAAGCCGCTTCATTGTGCGGTGAGGGGCTGAAGGAGATTTGTGAGACAGTGGGTATCCCGCCGGTGCTGCACGTTGGATCGTGTGTTGACAACAGCCGCATACTGACCATTCTTGCAGCCATGGTAGCTGAAGGGGGTCTGGGAGACGATATTGCCGATCTTCCGGTAGCAGGAGCAGCACCTGAATGGATGTCTGAAAAAGCGGTTTCGATCGGCATGTATTTTGTAAGTTCAGGCGTATATACGGTGATAGCGACTCCTCTTCCGGTGCTCGGAAGCAAAAAACTGACGAAATATCTGACCGAGGACATGGAGAATGATATCGGCGGGAAATGGGCATTTGAAGAGGATCCGATAAAAGCCGCACACATGATGATACGGCATATCGATAAAAAGAGAAAAGCTCTTAAACTGAAGCCTCTCATGTACGAGCAGGCATTGAAACCTGAAGAATGAGGAATTACCCATGGGAAAAATAGTAATAGTTGATTTTGAAAAATGTATGGGATGCAAGTCGTGCGAGATCGCCTGTGCTGTTGCGCATTCTGCAGCAAAGGACCTGTTCGCGGCTTTTCAGGCGGGGGAAAAACCCGGATACCGAGTGCACGTAGAAGCAAGCAGGGAATTTTCCGTACCTGTTCACTGCCATCACTGCGAAGACGCTCCCTGTATGGCTGTATGCCCTACCGGAGCTATTTACCGGGATGATGAGGATGGGCCTGTCCTGTTTAACGAGGAGCACTGTATCGGATGCAGGATGTGCGTTCAGGCCTGTCCCTTCGGTGTCATTTCCATGAGCCCTGAAGGGAAACGGGTATTGAAATGCGACCAGTGCATCGATCGCCTGTCTGAGGGGCAGGAGCCCGCGTGTGTGGAGGCGTGTCCCACCGGTGCTTTGATGTTCTGCGAGGAAGAGGACGCAGCAGCTGAAAAACGGGCACGTTCTGCGGAAAAAATAGTTGCCGCAGGCCGGGAGGATAAGGAATAGTGAGCCCCGGCGAAAAACTGGAGGTAACAGTTTGTGTGGGCAGCTCCTGCCATATAAAGGGATCGCGGGAGGTGATCATGCGTTTTGATGAACTGCTTAAGGAACATGACCTTCAGGACAGGGTGACGCTGCAGGGCTCCTTCTGTATGGAGCGGTGCGGTAAAGGCATTAATTGGCAGATCGGGGACCGGGACCTTACCAGTACGGGCATTGAGGACGCGGTTGAGACCTTTACAAAGGATGTTATTGGATGTTTTCCGGAAAGTGGCTGAAGTGTGAACGAAACAATTGATACAGGTCAGGATACACCTTCATATGTAAGTGCTATACTGGAACAGACTCCCAACGGGGTCCTTCTTGTTGACAACAAAACGCTGATACAGTATGTCAATCCTTCGTTTCTGGATATGTTCCAGTGCAGAGATGAAGAACTTCTGGGAAAGCCGGCTGCCGATTTTCTGCACAGTGACTGTTTTGAACGTGCAATTAAAAAGGACGGACGGCTTATCGTCAAAGAGGTTTCCTCCGAGCATAATATTTATTTCAGGGCCGGTCTGTTCCCCATTAAGGGGGAAGATCTCTTCTGCGGTATATTTATCGATATTTCCGAGGAGGAAGAGGCGAAAAACCACTACAGGGAACTGAAGGCCCAGACCCTGCAGCGGGCCCAGGAGGTTATTGGGGGCCAGATGGAGACAGCCCAGGAAATAGCGCGGCTGCTTGGAGAGACGACTGCTGAAACCAAAGTGCTTCTTGTAAAGCTCATGTCCCTGTTTGAGGAAGAGGAAGACAAATGAGGCTTTTTTATGAGTGGGGCATCAAGCAGCTCAAAAAAAAGGGGGAGGAGCTCTGCGGCGACAGTGTCGGGGTCTCGCGCCATCCGGATTCGATAGTGCTTGCCCTTTCAGACGGCCTGGGAAGCGGGGTGAAGGCGAATATACTCGCGACACTTACCACCAGGATCGCCATGCATATGCTTGAAAACGATCTTCCGATCGGAGAGGTGGTGCAGGCGCTGAGCGAAACGCTTCCCGTGTGCAATGTAAGGAATCTGGCATACAGCACGTTCGCGATCGCCCAGTTTTTTGCCGACGGACATGCGCGGGTCGTGGAATTCGACTCGCCGCTGGCCATGTTCGTGCGCAACAGGGCGATCCATTCCGTGGATTACGAGGAGCGGTCGATCGAGGACAAGAAGATATACGAATCTGTGATGGATCTCGCGTACGGGGATTGGATCATGTTTGTTTCTGACGGTGTGCTTAACGCCGGAATAGGCGGACGGTATCCTTTAGGATGGGGATGGGAACAGACCGCACGGTTCTTTGAAAAGAATGTGCATTCCAATCTTTCCGCCCAGAGCGTGGCGGAAAGGATCGCTCAGACAGTAAGTGATCTATACAACGGCAATCCCGGCGATGATGTGAGCATAGTGGTGATAAAAGCCCGGAGAAAGCAGGTTGCCACTGTACTGACCGGGCCTCCTGCAGATCCGGAGGATGACAGTGAACTTGTGGCCCGGTTTATGAAGGCCCGGGGCCTGCATGCCGTGTGCGGTGGAACAACAGCGAAAATAGTGTCCCGCCATACGGGGCTTCCCCTTGAGGTCGATCTTGAAACAATGACTCCTGATGTTCCGGCTTTCGCGCGTATTGAAGGCATGGACCTGGTAACTGAAGGCATACTGACCCTTACCATGGTCAATGAGCTGCTTCAGGCCGGTACGGATCAGGATGATATTAAATATAAAACTGACGGAGCGAGTGAGCTTCTCCGTTTTCTTCTCAATACGGACCATGTTCATTTTATCGTGGGTACTGCGGTCAATCCCGCCCATCAGAATCCCGAACTTCCGCGTCAGCTGGAGCTGCGCCTTTCAGTGGTGCGGGAGATAGCTGAGAAGCTTCGGGAGCGGCATATTGAGGTCACGCTTGAGTCGGTCTGATCATGATAAGGAAATAACACAAATGGCGGACGCGAAGGAAGAACTTATACAGACGATCATCGGCAGGTATGAAAAGGATCCCGGGATGCTTATTCCCATGATGCAGGATATCCAGTCCGAATACGGATATCTTCCCCAGGATTCCCTGATAATGCTTTCGAAGACCATCACAGTTCCTCTTTCAAGGATATACAGCGTTTCAACCTTTTATTCGTCCTTCCGGCTCGCACCCAAGGGGCAGCATGAAGTGACGATCTGCATGGGCACGGTCTGCCATCTCAAAGGGGCTGGCAGGATATCAGAGGCGGTCTGTTCGCAGTTCAACGTGAAGCCCGGAGGCACCACGTCAGACCGGCTGTTTTCCTTTCAGGCTGTCAACTGTGTCGGAGCCTGCGCTCTCGCGCCTGTGATGGTGATCGACGGTGAATATTACGACCATATGACGCCTGAATCAGCGATTGAAGTCCTGAGCGGCCTTTCAGCGGAAAATGAGGAACAGGAAAACAAAAAGGCGGAAAAGAAGAAGTCAAAGAAGAAGTCAAAGAAGAAGAAAACCAGTAACAAGGAGAAAACGGAGTGACAGTGAAGATCTCAATGAAATTATCGAGCCCGGCTGACCTCGAGTCGTACCGCAGGGAGCTTGAGGAACAAACGGATACGTCCGCGAAAACAGTGCGTGTTTGCATCGGCACCGGATGCGCTGCCAAGGGATCGCGCACCCTGTATAAGCTGTTCTGTGAAGCCGCGGAAAGCGCGGATAATGTTACTGTGGAAGCGAAATGCGTGGGATGCCACGGATTCTGCGAACGGGGCCCGATCGTGGTTATTCAGCCGGGGAACATCCTGTATCAGCGGGTTGAAGAGCCGGATGTGGCCGAGATTTTCAGGGAGACCGTTATCGGCGGCCGTATTATCGAACGGCTGCTGTTCAAGGACCCTGCCACAGAGGAGGTTGCACGGACCGAGGATGATATTCCGTTTTATAACATCCAGAACCGTATAGCGCTTCGGCTGAACGGTGTTATCGACCCGACCGATATAGATGATTACATTCTGCATGACGGGTATTCAGCGTGTGCGAAAGCTCTTACTGAAATGGAGCCTGATGAGATCATCGCTGAAATAGAGAAATCGGGACTGCGGGGCCGGGGGGGCGGAGGTTTCCCCACCGGCAGAAAATGGCGTTCATGCCGCGAGGCTTCCGGAGAACAGAAATATGTGATATGCAACGGAGATGAGGGTGACCCGGGTGCATTCATGGACCGTTCCGTGATGGAGGGGAATCCTCATGCTGTTATCGAGGGAATGATAATCGGGGCATACGCTATCGGAGCCTCTCAGGGATACATATATGTGCGGAACGAATATCCCCTGGCTGTTGAACACCTCAAGACCGCGATCGGCCAGGCACAGGAAACGGGTTTTCTCGGAGAAGACATACTGGGAACCGGTTTTTCATTCGATATACGGATCAACAGGGGCGGGGGAGCTTTCGTATGCGGTGAATCGACAGCGCTTGTAGCATCCCTTGAAGGGCTGCCGGGTGAACCCCGCGCGAAATACATTCATACGGTTGAACGGGGGCTTCACGGAATGCCTACCGACCTCAATAATGTTGAAACGTGGGTGAATATACCGGCTATTATACGCAAGGGAGGCAAATGGTTCTCCTCGATAGGGACTGAAGGCTCAAAGGGCACGAAAGTATTCAGCCTGGTCGGCAATATAAACAATACCGGTCTTGTTGAGGTCCCCATGGGGATCACCCTGCGGAAAATCGTGGAAGACATAGGGGGCGGCATTCAGAACGGCAGGGCATTCAAGGCTGTTCAGACGGGAGGCCCCTCCGGGGGATGCATTCCGGCAGGGCACCTTGACGCGAAGGTGGATTTTGACGAGCTGACCGAACTCGGGTCCATGATGGGGTCCGGGGGGATGATCGTAATGGACGAGGATACGTGCATGGTGAATGTGGCGAAATATTTCCTGAACTTTCTGCAGGAGGAGTCGTGCGGCAAATGCACGCCGTGCAGGGAGGGGATCGCCCAGATGGTACATATTCTGGAAAGGATCAGCAGAGGAGAGGGGAAAGAGGAGGATATCGGAACCCTGGAGAAACTTGCCGCTCTTCTGAAAGATACGGCTCTCTGCGCCCTGGGAGCGACCGCTGCCAATCCTGTGCTGTCAACGCTCAGGTATTTCAGGGAGGAATACGAAGCGCATATACGGGATAAACGGTGTCCGGCAAAAGTATGTCCGGGGCTGTTCGCGTATGAGATCGACCCCGATACATGCAAAGGGTGCGGCGTGTGTCTTAAAAACTGCCCTGTAGATGCGATATCGGGCGAATCCAAAAAGCCTCATGCAATTGATCAGGATTTGTGCACGCAGTGCGGCACCTGTTTTGAAAAATGTCCGTTCGACGCTGTGATTAAAGTGTAAGGAAACGAAATTATGCCTACGGTGACGATTGATGATATTAAAGTCGAGATAGAGGAAGGGCAGACCATTCTTGATGCTGCCCGGAAAGCCGGAATCTGGATCCCCACATTATGTTATCATCCTTCCGTAGCCCCGAAAGCGAGCTGCAGGCTCTGCATGGTTGAGTTGCAGCGGGGGGATTCGAGCAGGCTCGTTACCTCCTGCAATTATGAGGTGTACAGTAATATAACTGTGAAGGTGTCGAGCGAAAAGGCTGTAAACGCCCGGAAAGGGGTCATGGAGCTTCTGCTTGCGCGAGCGCCCGAGTCGGAGGAGCTGAAAACACTTGCAGAGAAAATGAGGGTGACCTCAACGCCCTACCCGAGTGTGACCGAAAGCCAGAGGAACTGTATCCTGTGCGGCCTGTGCACCAGTGTATGCGAGGAGGTCATAGGAAAAGCAGCAATAGGTTTCGCAGGAAGAGGGGTTGACAAGGCCGTCGCCCCGCCGTTCAGGCAGGCTGCTGAGGACTGCATCGCCTGCGGAGCCTGTGTCGCGGTCTGCCCTGTGGGAACAATACAGATGAGATATCATGAAGATACGAACGAGGTTGAGATTTCCCCTTTCAAGGCGCGGGCAAAACTGGGAACCTGCGCTGAGTGCGGCGCCCCGCTGGTGCCCGTGCCTGTTAATGAAGAAGTTTTCAAGAAAGGAAAAATAGACACGGAGGAACTGCGGATCCGAGCCGCTCTCTGTCCTGAGTGCCGAAGAAAGCGGTCCGCGCAGACCATGTATACTGCTGCCCTTTCCTCCCGGAATCCATAAAAATATATGAAAGATTATGAAATACCATGAAAAAAGTTTTAATATCAATAGATTTTAAGGAGACATGCTATGTCGAAGATAATCGCAACTGCGGCAATAAGAGGCGCTAATCAGATCTATAAGCAGGCTGAAGAGGCCCTTCAGGAGGCGATTGACAAAAAAGGCAAGGACGAGCCTGTTGCTTATCCGAATACCGCCTATTATCTGCCGATCATGTACCTGTTCCTCGGTCAGAAAGCCGAGAAACTGGGCGACCTCGAAGAATCGATGCAGGAGGCAAAGAAACTGCTTCATGACGTCCCGACCGATGAGCTCTGGCTGCCTTATCTGGGCGACACCCTGGACTCAGGGGTTGCGACCCTTATAGCAGAGGAGACCTTTGAATCGCTCAAGTACGTGATGGGAACGGACGATGCTTCAAAAGACAACATATGGCTCGGGTTTACCGATGACTCCACGCTCCGGCTCCAGGGGATCAAGCTGGTGGACGGCAGAATGCCCGGATTCGCTGCAATAGCCGGATGTACAGATAACAACGAGGATGCGGTAAAAATAATCCGCGGCTATCAGGAACGCAACATACTTGTGTTCATGGCGGGCCATTCTAATGGAAAGGGTATTGCGGAGCAGCTTGCCGAGGAGAATATACAGATGGGCTGGGACACATTTCTCGTTCCCTACGGCAAGGAGATCACCGCTGCGGTCCATGCGCTCAACTTCGCGGCCCGTTCGGCCATGACCTTCGGCGGCATTGAGCCGGGTGATTTCCAGGCTGCGCGGGACATACTCATGTACAACAAGGACAGGGTGCACGCGTTCGTGTGCGCGCTCGGTTCTGATGACGATGCTGACAAGGACCAGCTTATCACCGATGAGAAGTATGCCACAGCAGCGGGCGCGATCAATTTCGGCTTTCCGGTGATCGCCGATGTCAACATACCTGAGATCCTGCCCACCGGCATATGCACATACGAGCATGTGATATCCGGTGTAAGGCTCGACGAGATCATCTCGAGGTCGATCGAGCTGAGGGGGCTTACAATTAAAGTGGAGGATATCCCCATTCCTGTTCCCTACGGAGCCGGTTTTGAGGGGGAACGCGTGCGCAAGGAGGATATGTACGTGCAGTTCGGCGGAAAGTACACGGACGCGTTCGAGCTGCTCAGGATGAAGCCGATGGATGAGGTGGAGGACGGCAAGCTCGAGGTTGTCGGCCCTGAAATCGAGGATATGAAAGAAGGTGAGGCGTATCCGCTGGGCATCCTTGTGGAGGTTGCCGGCCGGGAATTCCAGGAGGATTTTGAATCCGTTCTTGAAAGGAGGATCCACGAGTATATTTCATGCGCCAACGGGATATTCCATATGGGCCAGCGCTCCATTGTATGGGTCAGAATAAGCAAGGAGGCACATGAAAAAGGGTTCAAGATAAAGGATTTCGGAGAGATACTTCTCGCGAAAATGCACACCGATTTCTCCAAGATAGTCGACCGTGTACAGGTAAAGGTTTTTACCGATGCAAAGGAGATCAAGTCCGTTCTCAAGCAGGCATTGAAGGCGTATGATGAGCGTGACGACCGTATCGGAGGCATGACGGACGAGGATGTTGATGAGTACTATTCATGTACTCTCTGCCAGTCGTATGCTCCCGACCATGTGTGCATTGTCACACCCCAGCGCCTCGGCCTGTGCGGGGCCTACACATGGCTCGACTGCAAGGCCTCGCACCAGATAGATCCCCACGGTCCCAATGAGCCCGTGGAAAAGGGAGAATGCCTGGATCCGGTGCTCGGTCAGTGGAAGAATATCAATAACTATGTCGCGGTCAAGTCGAACGGAAACCTGAAGAAATTCAGCGCTTATTCCATGCTGGTCGATCCCATGACATCGTGCGGATGCTTCGAGTGCATTACCGGACTTGTTCCCGAGGCGAACGGGGTAATGATCGTTGACCGGGACTATCAGGGCATGACGCCCGCCGGCATGAAATTCTCCACGCTCGCCGGGCAGATCGGAGGCGGCATACAGACGCCCGGGTTCATCGGCATGGGAAGGATCTATATTTCGAGTCCCAAGTTCATCTCGGCTGACGGAGGCCAGAAGAGGATCGTGTGGATGAACAAGGACCTGAAGGACATAGTGGCGGAACGGCTGAAGAAGCAGCTTGATGATATGGACCTTTCAGACATGTTTGACAAGATAGCCACTGAAGAGGATGCTGAAGAGCCTGCTGTCCTGGTCGAGTATCTGACCAAGGTCGGCCATCCTGCTCTTGAAATGGAATCGATCCTTTAAATTTCCGATTTGCAATTTGCAATTTTCGATTTAATCAGCATTTGGCAATCGCAAATTGAAAATTCGATAATATGATGATTGATCGATAAAAATTATATAGATTGAGAAATAAAAAACTCTTGTTATTAAGGAGAACATAATGGCTTTAACAGGAATGGAAATATACAAGCTTCTGCCTAAAACCAACTGCAAGGACTGCGGGCTTCCCACGTGCATGGCGTTCGCGATGCAGGTCGCGGCAAAGCAGAAAGCGCTGGCCGACTGTCCGCATGTATCTGAGGAGGCTCAGACGGAACTGTCCGCTGCTTCAACTCCGCCAATGAAGATGGTCAGGATCGGCGCTGAAGGAAGCCAGTTTGAGATGGGACAGGAGACGGTCATGTTCAGGCATGAGGAGAAGTTCCATCATCCAACGGGCATAGCGGTGCGTGTACCTGCATCCCTGTCGGACGATGAGGCCGCGGCAAAGGTGAAAAGCATCATCGGCCGGGAGTTTGTGCGGGTCGGTGATACGCTGAAGGTCGCGTTCGCGGGGGTGGAGGTTGACGGGGTGAGCGATCCGGCAGCCCGGGCAAAATCTGCTGCTGAGGCGGGCACGCTTTCCCTTATCATTATCGGTTCGGACGCGGACGCGGTCAAAAAGGCTGCTGAAGCGGTCAAGGACAAAAAGCCCCTTATCTACAGGGCTGACGGATCCTCGATAGACGCGTTCAGCGATATTGCCGCCTCGATCAAGGCTCCTCTCGCGGTGAGTGCTGAGGACCTTGAGGAATGTGAAGAGCTTACACAGAAGGCAAAGGACAAGGGGGTGGAGGAGATGGTCCTCGCGTTTAAAGGAGACAACATAGGCGAGACCCTGCGTACCCTTACCATTGCACGCAGGGCAGCTCTCAAGAAATCGTTCAGGCCCCTCGGGTATCCGGCAATGGTTGACGTGAGCGCTGATTCCGCTGAAAAAGAGACGTATTTCGCGAGCGTGTATGCTGCGAAATATGCAAGCATCGTGCTGATAGACAGGGACGAGCCATGGGAGCTTCTGCCCATTATGGCAACCGTGCAGAACGTGTATACAGACCCGCAGGTGCCGAACACGGTGGAGGCGAAGCTGTATGAGATAGGTGATGTGAATGAGAATTCTCCTGTTTTGTTCACCACCAATTTTTCCCTTACCTATTTCAGTGTTGCGGGCGAAGTTGAGCGGAGCAAGATCCCCTCCTATATTTCAGTCGTTGAGACAGAAGGGCTCGGCGTGCTCAACGCATATGCAGGTGACAAGATATCTGCTGAGAAAGTGGTCAACACGATCAAGGAGCAGGGAGCATCCGACAAGGTGAAGCACCGCAAGCTGATCATTCCCGGGCTGCTGCCCGTTTTCAGGGCGGAGATCGAGGACACCTCTGAATGGGAGGAAGTGATCATAGGCCCTGAGACGGCAGCCAAGATACCGGCTTTTCTGAACAAGGTATGGAATTGACTTCATGAAGTATCTCATGGTTGGAGTATTGGAGTGCTGGAGTAATGAATGGTTGTAGGGGCAACCCTTGCGGTTGCCCGTGTAGAGGCGAATTGAATTCGCCCTTCTCCCGTTTTTTTATTGTTTGGTTTTTGAAATTCGATCATTGATTAAGAATGGTAAGGGTCAAGTGAAACAAAAAGACAATAGAGACTGGAAACTATGAAGAGTATAGCGGTTGCAGGCAAGGGAGGTACGGGCAAGTCAACAATTGCCGCCCTTATCATCGCAAGCCTTATTAGGAAAGGTGAGACTCCTGTGCTGGGCATTGACGCGGACGCAGATGCCAATCTTACGCCTCTTCTGGGCATTGAAAAAGGGACGACAGTGGGGGACCTGCGTGAGGGATTCCTTGCCGGAGTGAGCGATTTTCCCGCGGGCATGTCAAAGGCAGCCTATATTGAAGCAGGACTGCATGAAATTATCGTTGAGAGCAGGGGATTTGATATGCTGACAATGGGACGCGGAGAGGGGCCGGGGTGCTACTGCTACCTCAATTCACTTATTCAGAAATTTTCCGGCGATCTCATGCCATCATACAAATGGATTGTCATGGATAATGAGGCCGGGCTGGAGCATATCAGCAGAAGGACGAGCACGCACCTTGACGGTTTGATCGTGGTCGTGACCGACAATCCGCTTTCCATGCACAGCGCTGCGGCGATCAAAAAAATCGCAGAAGAGATAAAAAACCCGGTATTCAAGGTGTATGCTGTGACAAACATGGTGCGTAAGGACAGGAAAGATGAAGTGCTGCGCAGAATTGCGGAAATTCCGATGGAGCATATCTGCGATATACCCCCGGATCCGGAACTTGAGGAAGCAGTATACCGTGGGGAAACGCTTCTGGATTTCACATATACGGATATCATGGACCCGATATACAGTATCATAAAAAAGATAGGAGGAAACAATGGCAGTACCTGATGTAAAAGAAAAATGGACGCATGCAATCAATGAAGTAACGATCGGCGCAACAAAAGATGAGGGCGGCACCAGAGGAAAGACCGTGACTGTCGGAGGCGCGACCACACTTCCCTTTATGACGTTTGAGGGTGAGATGCCCAACAAGCCTGTAATTGCGGGGTATGTTGCTGACGCGGTTCCTGAATGGCCGGATGTGCTGAAGAACGCGATCGGCGATGAGATCAATTCGCCTGCTGAATGGGCCCAGAAGTGCGTGTCGGAATTCGGAGTCGATCTTATAAGCCTCAAGCTTCTCAGTGCTGACCCGGCAGTCAATGATGCTTCTCCCGAAGAATGTGCCGAAACGGTGAAGAAGGTTCTCGAGGCGGTCGATGTACCCCTTATCATCTGGGGATGCGGAGATGATGAAAAAGACAACGTTGTGCTTCCCGAGTGTTCACAGGCAGCCAAAGGCGAGAACTGCCTGATCGGTTCAGCGAAAGAGGAGAATTACAGGACCATTGTGGCGATCTGCAATGCTGACAAGCATAAGATCATTTCAGAGGCGCCGGTCGATATCAATATCGGCAAACAGGTCAATATACTGCTCCAGGACGCTGACTTCGATCTTGGAAATGTTGTGGGGTTCCAGACGACCGCGGCCCTGGGATACGGCCTTGACTATGTATACACCATTCTTGAACGGGCCCGTATTACGGGACTCCAGGGCGATAAGCTGATGGCTGTTCCCCAGCTCGCCGATGTGGGCGGTGAAACATGGAGGATCAAGGAGGCTGTTGCCGATGAGGACGTGCTTCCCGGCTGGGGCACGCTGGACAGGAGAGGCCCGCTGTGGGAATCGGTGTGCGCGGGCCTGTACCTTCAAGCCGGAGCGGATATCCTGATCATGGCCCATCCGGAGGCGATAGAGCTTACACAGGATACGATTGAGAAGCTTCTCGCCTAGGGTAAGGGTAAAGGTCAGGCAGCCGATGGTAAGCAATATTAGTAAGCTTCAGGCTTCTGGGGCAGGGGCTCCAGACTGCCGGTATTAAAGGAAATACTAAGCACTAAACTCTAAGGATTTAGGATTTTAATAAAACTAACCTTGACCCATTAACTTTTTAATTTATAAGGAGAAAAGACAATGATCATGATCGGAGAAAGGATCAATGCGGGATTCAAGGATATACGGGCCGCCATAGAGAATAAGAACGGCGATGTTATAAAGCAGTGGGCCCGCAAACAGACCGATGCGAAGGCGACCTACCTTGATGTCAACCTGGGTACGGCGTCAAACAAGCCTGAAGACCTGTGCTGGATGATCGAGATGATCCAGGAGGAGGTGGACACTCCGGTTTCCATCGACAACAACAGGCCTTCAATGCTCAAAGAAGCGATTAAAGCCTGCAATAAGCCTCCCCTTATCAACTCCACCACAGCGGTTGATGAAAAAATGGATGAGCTTCTGCCTCTTGCCAAGGAGAACAACGCGTCCATTATCGGACTGTGCATGGATGAGAAGGGAAGCCCCAAAAGCGGGGACCAGCGCGTTGAAAACGCGGGCAAGGTCTTTGCCAAGCTCATGGAATACGATGTTCCGCCTGAGAATCTGTTCCTTGACCCCATTATCATGCCTCTCAAGTTCATGCAGGAGCAGGCAGGCGAGGTGCTCAAGGCGATCAACCAGTTCAAGCTGTTCTCAGACCCTCCTCCCCATGTGGTATGCGGGCTGAGCAACATATCGAACGATACGACAAAAAAAAGCCTGATAGACAGCACGTTCTGCGCCATGATGATCGGGCATGGGCTTGACTCTGCCATCATGGACGTCATGGATGAAAACCTGGTTAATTCGATTCTTACAGCAGAGCTTGTGATGAACCGCTCGATCTATGCTGATTCATATGTTGAAGCGTTCAGGAAGTAGCGCTGCGCGCTACAGAGGACCGAGGGCAGAGGGCAGAAAACATATTACAGCGGATAGATTCTTTGTCCACTGTTGGGCCGAAGGCTCTAACTGTCATCCGACTTCTGACTTCTTTTAATAAGGAAAGAGAAAAGACAAAACAGATAAGAAGTTGATAGACAGGATCACAGGATCAACATGATAATTACAGATAAAAAAATCGGAAAGAAAAATACGGATAGGATTGTATTATTCTGTTTTCTAATTCTTGTATTTTTAATCCTGCAGATCCTGTGATCCTGTCTGCTTTTTTTTGTTTTTTATATATTATATCGTGTCTGATCTGTTTAAGGATTTGACGTGAAACTGCTTATACTTCGCAGTATCGACACCGGGACTCAGCCTGATGAGTATTCCGTTAAAATGAATACTGCATATGCAGAGCGGGTGATCGGGCATCTGACAGACACGGGCTCATACTGCTCGGCATGCGGGGATGAATGCATAAACTGCCGGAGCAGGTACAGTCTCGATTTTACGGATTCGATCGCCGGCATTATTGATATGCCTGCAGTGCTTCCTGCCATGCTTGACGAACCGGAAGATTTTTTTCCCGCGGAAATTCCGAAGCATGATATTATACTGGCATTGTCTGTGCATGAGGAGCTGCTTATCTCTTTTATTACAGCATGTACAGGATCCCGGGCTGTTATCGTTCCTGTGGAAGAGACCGGCTGGGTGTCGCCCTACGCACGGAAAAAGATCGGAGAGATATGTGAAGACAAAGGCATGGAATGCGCGTTTCCAAAACCGTTCTGTTCGTTCGCGCCGCAGACAGGCGTGCTCGCCCGGTTCAGAGAGGAATTCAGGATCGGCAGGCCTGAAATAGAATGCACTGTGCAGGACGGGGTGATCGAGCAAACACGTGTTGTGTCGAGCGCTCCCTGCGGGGCCACATACTATGTTGCCCGTAATCTGGAACACAAAAAGATTACTGAAGAGCTGCTGTATGCTGCTGATCTGCACCTGAGCAGCTTTCCCTGCACATCAGATCACAGCCTTGATCCGGAGTTCAATGATTCGATCACTCATGAAGCTGTCAAGATACAGAAGCAGGTACTTGCAGCCTGTCTGCAGAAGCATCTGAGCAAATGCAGTGCGGCAGGCGCTTAGTGGTTGCCGAACGACAATTTTTTGTTGTTCGTTTTACTTTATAGGTAGTGAATGGTCTTTAGACCATTCTTGTTGAATTTCTGGGTTGCCTGCCTGTGCCGGAGTCACGGCAGACAGGAGGGCCAAACTCGGCTTGTTGATGTTATGTATATTATTTACTCTTGAGTTGTTGGAGGATAAAAACAATGAAACTTGATCCCACTAAAATGAAGGACTGGGAGGTTGCTGAAGCGGCTGAAGAGAATATGAAATCTTTTGAGGAACTTGCAAAGGAAACAGGCCTTGAAAATGATGAATTGATCCCTATGGGTAAACGGGTGGGAAAAATCGATTTTATCAAAGCCATGGAACGGCTTAAGGACAGGCCTCAGGGCAAGTATATAAATGTGACAGCCATTACACCTACACCCCTTGGAGAGGGTAAAACAACCACATCGATGGGGCTGATCGAGGGTCTTGGGAAGATAGGAAAGAACGTGGTGGGTGCGATCCGTCAGCCGAGCGGCGGCCCCACATTCAATATCAAGGGTTCTGCTGCCGGAGGCGGGCTTGCCCAGTGCATACCGCTGACGGAATTCTCTCTCGGACTGACAGGGGACATTGACGCGATCACCAATGCACATAATCTTGCCATGGTCGCGCTTACATCCCGCATGCAGCATGAGAACAACTACAGCGACGAACGTCTTGCAAAGGCAAACCTCAAGCGTATAGATATCGATCCTGAACGTGTGGAATTCAAGTGGATTATGGATTTCTGCGCTCAGGCACTGAGGGATATACGCATCGGCAGGGGAGGCAAGATGGACGGATTTGAAATGAATTCCGGTTTTGCCATCACCGTATCCAGCGAGATCATGGCGATCCTTGCCGTGGCAAAGGACCTGAAGGATCTTCGTGAACGCATGGGGCGGATCGTACTTGCGTATGACAAAAAGGGAAACGAGGTTACCACGGCAGACCTTGAGGTTGACGGGGCAATGACCTCCTGGATGGTGAATGCCGTGAATCCGAGCCTTCTCCAGACTGTTGAAGGCCAGCCTGTGTTCGTGCACGCGGGCCCGTTCGCCAATATCGCCATAGGCCAGAGCTCGATCATTGCAGACCAGCTCGGAACACGGCTCGGGGATTACCATGTTACCGAGTCCGGGTTCGGCGCTGACATCGGTTTTGAGAAGTTCTGGAACCTTAAATGCCGTTTCTCAAGGCTTGTGCCTGATACAGTTGTTCTGGTTGCAACGATCCGCGCACTCAAGATGCACGGGGGCGGCCCCACAGTTAAACCCGGTATTCCTCTTGATGATGTATATACCAAAGAAAACCTGGAACTGCTTGAAAAGGGATGTGCTAACCTGATCTCTCACATTGAAACGATCAAAAAAGCCGGTGTGACTCCGGTTGTGTGCATAAACTCATTTTATACAGATACAAAGGATGAAATAGCTCTTGTCAGGAAAGTAGCTGAAGAAAACGGAGCTTTAGCTGCTCTTTCTGAACACTGGCTCAAGGGCGGTGAAGGTGCAGTTGAGCTGGCTGAAGCAGTTGTTGAGGCATGCGATAAGCCGGATGATTTTAAATTCCTGTATGAACTGGATACACCTCTCAGTGAACGGATCGAGCTTATCACCAAGCATGTATACGGAGGTGACGGTGTTGAATATACTGACGAAGCAAAGAAGAAGCTTGAAATGTATGAAGCCGATCCAAAAACATCCGAGCTCGGAACATGCATGGTCAAGACCCACCTCAGCCTGACACACGATCCTGATATGAAAGGCGCTCCCACAGGATGGAAACTTCCTGTGCGCGATATTCTTGTATACAAGGGAGCAGGATTCCTTGTGCCTGTGGCAGGTTCGATCAAACTGATGCCCGGAACATGTTCGGATCCGGCTTACCGGAGGATTGATGTTGATGTCAACACTGGAAAGGTGAAGGGACTGTTTTAGTTACACTCTATCACAAAAAAGGGAGGATCTGCTTAACCACAGTCCTCCCTTTTTTATTGCTTAGCTTAACAAATCCAAATTCATTGTAAATTGGAAAATTAGCATTGTAAAATTAGCATTTTCCATTGTCGTTGCTTTAAACTACTTACTAATTACTGCTTACTAATAACTTTATGGAATCCCTCCCAGAACTCCCTGATCTCCTTTGACCGGAGTCCGTCATACAGGATAAGCCCTTCCTCATACCATCGGGATACTGTCTCTTCATGGTCTTCCGGCCTGCAGAAGAAAATATACGGCCGCTCCTCTCCCTGTTCAAGTTCCGACAGAAGGTAAAACAGATAGCCGATAGAGAACGCAGAGTTTTCTGCGGCATATTCAATACACCGGGCGATGTTGCCTGCTTCAAGCTCGGAACGTATCCGGGGGATATCGATGAGCCGTTCTCTGTATCCGGCGGACGCGAGCTTCCGGGCAAGGAGAAACGAGCTGAGGTCGGGAAGAAATACAGAGGCTGTAACCACAGCTCCCGCTCCCAGTACCATGGACAGTATATTATGCGTTACGATATAGAATCCTCCTGCGCAGAGAAGGGCGGCGAACAGGATGAGCAGAAAGCTCATGTGGCGGATCCGTGAGAGGTGATGGATATCGAACGGCGGAAGCGTGATCCTGTAAACGGCGGGCGGATCCTGTCTTTCCTTTGATGTATCCCGTTTTTCCGGGATACGGTTCCGCATATCCGCTGCTTCCGGATGGTCCAGTTCAGCCAGACAGTCGCAGGCCCCGATCCTGCCTTCGGCAACGGGGTATTCGGCTGCGGCATATTCAAGACAGGATACGCTTTCAGAGCGGAGATTGGTGATGCTTGCAATGATTTCATTACGTATTTCAGTATCTTCTTCGCACGCGAGCAGGTCTATAAGAAGTGGCAAGGTCTGCCTGTCCTCTATTATGCCGAAGTAGCGGATACAGGTGATTTTCTTTTGTTTAAACAGAGAGAACAGGCCGAAAACGGCTTCATTATACTCTGTATTCTCCCTGACCGATTCCTTGTAGGCGGTATCCCGGTCTGTCCGGTGAAACTGGTTCCAGAAATGATCGTGCTGTCCCTGGCTCAGTCTTCCCACCCACCACGTCCCTGCTATTGATTTCCCGAGATGCTTTTCCAGTGCTGTTTTCAGCCTGTTCTCGTGTTCGGACCTTACAGGCGTCCTGAGAAGAGGTACTGACATGTGTTCCTCAATCTCCTTCATGCATGTGAGAAAGGAGAGCAGGGAAGGTGCTACCGGTTCAAGCACAGTAACAGGAGGAAGCGTGCCCGGCTGAGGCCCTTCAACAGGATCAAAATCAAAATCGATCGTCTGAACAGGGATCTGATCGTCCGTGATATCAGCCGTGATGTAAAAAACCACTTCGGTCTGCTCGGTCCCGATCACCAGGAAACGGTTGTCGAGCAGTATGCCGCTTTCAGTCTCTCCCTCGGCAGCGAACTCGGAAGGGGGAGTGAATTCAGGCGCGAACCGTATAGGTATCCGCTGCGTGACTATGGGCTCGGAAACGGTTTCATGCAGAAGGGGAGTAAGGAGCGGCGGAACCTCTGCAGGCAGCCCGGGGGCCCCTTTCCCCGATTCGTTGAAGGAATACTCTCTGCCTGTTTCCATATCGGTGACAATCCTGCTCAGTCTCTGATGCATGGAAGCGTTGTATCCAAAAGGGGATTGCTCTTCCATTATTCAACAGCCTCAATGTTCCGGAATATACGCCTGTATTCACGGATGATGCTCCGAACAGCGGTAGAGTGGAGAAGCAGGAACAGAAGAGGGGGCCAGATCACGTGAATAATTTGGATCGAATGAACGATCTGTCTGCGTGTATAGCGGACCGAAGGAATAATGTCCCCCTGAACAGTGTAGGCTGGCATTACATACACAGCGATACAATGGGCTATCAGGACTGTTATGGGTATTGATATGAGGATAAGGAAACCGATTACAATTTTCCTGATATTCTTCCTGAACCGTTTCAGCCGGGTGGAATGTGTTATCCTGACGCTTTCACTGTCTTTTTCGGAAATAGTGAATGATATCTTCTCAAAGGGTGCTTTAAGCGACCTGAGGAACGGCTGAGGCTCAACCCGGATGAAGGATACCGTATTTTTTGACTGGGTGATCTCCATCGGTTCCTTGTACAGGTCCCGTATATGTTTTTCGAGCTCTTTTTTAGTGTCTTCGACCGTTCCCCGTATATCATACGAGCCTCTGTGAATATCCCGGCTGCCTGATACGGGCCTGTTAATACGCATGCCGAGGAAAACAGACCATAGAAGCATGACCAGAATGAGCCCGCCCGCAGCGGAGAATACCATTATGAAGAATATCTGTCCTGTCAAACCGTCTTTCCTGATTCAGGGGTAAAGGGTACTATATTACGCAACATATTATATAGAAGCAGACTGGAATGCAAGAAAAAATTTTCACCCATTACTTTGCATTCCGCACTTTGCACTTTTCATGTTCTTTTCCTCCCCATCCCGTTAATCCTGTGATCCCGTCCATTCTTTTTTTTTATCTTTTACTTATCCTGTTTAAATATCCCCGTTTTTATCCTTTTTTTCCTTGATTTTATAGTGAAACGTCTATTATGTTAGGTTCTGCAGGAACCCTATATTTTTTCCAAGCGGTATCCTGCAAAAAATACGAGATATTATGACAAAACGTGTGTATGTGGGTTTTGATCTGGGAACAAGCTGTATACAGTGCGCTGTGTGCAGCCGTGGCGGCCCGGCGGGCAGTCCGGGACAGGCTGTTGCCGTTGAGTATGTTCCCGAACCTGTTATGCATTTTGCCGATATTATCGGAACCCTGCGCAGAACATGGGAACATATAATAGACCGTTTCCCCCGTGATACTGTTATCAGTACGGGTTTTACGGGCAGCGGGGGAAAGGTGCTGTCTGAGGTATATGACGGTCTTCTGTATGAATACGACAGTGTGGCCATTCCCAAAGGCGTGCAGGTGGTGGAGCCTGAGGCTGAATATGTGTTCCATATCGGAGCAAAGGACCCCTATTTTTTCGAGCTCAGGAAGGTCGGGGATGAAACGGTAATCCAGAACTGGGCAACGGGAAGCAAATGCGGAGGGGGATCCGGCATACTGCTTGAAAAACAGTGCCGGCGCATGTTTGAGGACAGTATCGGGGAGTCGAAAATCCCGGCTTCTGTCAATCCCGCTGTTGCGGAGGAGCAGAACCGCCTTTCCCGGATGTTCACAATGGCCGAAGAGGCGTCACTCAAGGCCGGGAACTGCAGTGAATTTCTGGCCCGTTGCGGTGTTGTTATCCAGTCAGACCTGATCCATGAACAGAACAGGGGTACCTCCAGGGAAGTGAACTGCGGACGTCTGTTCAAAACAATTGCCAGGAATTACAAAAATGATGTGATAACCAATATTGAGCTCCGTACGCATGCACGGGGAGTGGTGACAGGCGGTGTGATGGAAAGCAGTGCTATCCGGTCGCATCTGGAGGAATATCTGGGAATACCTCTTAAACGACCCGATAGTTTCCGGTCTGTCGGTGCCATCGGCGCTGCAGTACGCTGCATTGAGGAGGAGAATACGTGTGTTTTTGAGCCTGCAGTACTGGACAGGGTTTGTGCTGTTCAGAAACAGAAACGTCATTTCGCTCCTTCTCTTTCGGAAAGCCTGGCCCGGGTCAGTGAGCGTTCAGAGGATCTTTCAGACATCACGATCAGACCCGGCACGGACGTGATCCTCGGTATTGACGGGGGAAGCACCACCACCAAGGGGGTCCTGATAGACGCTGAAACAGGGTCCCTTCTCGACAAGGTATATCTGAAAACGCACGGCAATCCGGAACAGTCGCTCAAGAAAACGATTGCAGCGCTTATGCGGCACCGCGGCAATGTGAATATTATAGGTACAGCAGCAACGGGTTCTGCCAGAGCGTTCTATGACAAGCTGCTTACGAGCAACACAAGGAAAAAGGAACTTCGGGAACAGAACACAGTATGTGTTGATGCTGTGCCGGATGAGATAACCTGTCATGCAGTGGGGGTCAAATACCACAATCCGGATATAGACACGATATTCGAGATAGGCGGACAGGATATGAAATTCACCGCGTTCAGGAAACGTGAGGGAAAGGCCACGGACAGCGTAGAGCGTGCGGAAATGAATTACAGCTGCCAGGCCGGATCAGGCCAGACAATGGAGAACCTTGCTTCGATCATCGACCTTGATGTGGAGAATACACTCCAGGAATATGCGCTCAGGGCGGAACGGGTGCCGGTCATAGACTCGACCTGCGGCGTATTCATGGAAATGGATATCAACCGTCTCATAGGAGAGAATTTTTCCAGGGAGGAGATAGCCGCAGCAATTGTGAGAGCGACTGCCGCAAGCTATTACTATAAATTCGTGGGAGGACCGCAGCATGTTGGGAATATGTGTTCCGCCCAGGGAGGCCCGGCTCTGGGGCTCGCGTTTCTCGCGGCGCTTGCTCAGGTGACATCCTTAGACATACACGCCTTTCCCCACAGGGAGGTGTTCGGAGCGTGGGGGGCCGCGCTTACTGTGCGGAGGAACATCCAAGAATGCGTTGACAGAAGTGTGCAATACGGAACCGCGTTCAGGGGATGGGATATTGTTGATCTTGAGTTCAGCAAAAGGAAAGCTCCGTGCAGCGTCCTGTTCCCTGAAAGATCGTGTTCCAAGCGGGACTGCATGCTCGAACTCTTCCATTTCGGTCCGGATGAAATAGTCACAGGAGGATTCTGTCCTGTGGGAAATTCTGAAACCGCAGAGAAGACACAGGTTGATTATGTGAGGGTATTCCACAGCCTGTTAGAAAAGCATTTCATCAGATACGGTGTGCTTCAGCAGGATATGGATTCTCAGGAGCGTGACGAGCAGTCCCCGACCATAGGCATCAAGCGGTGTACAAGCACCCTGGGTGAAAAAGGGATATGGAGTGCAGCCCTTTTTTCATATCTGGGGTTTACTCCTGTTCTGTCCCCAGTATCGAATGATGAGATTGCAAGGATAGGGGTGAATCGGTCCCAGACCGATTTCTGTTTTGCCCGCAAGCTCGCAACAGGTCATGCTCAGGTCCTGTATCGCGATCCCCGCATCACCTACCTGTTCAATCCGAGTTTCATAAGCTATCTGCACAAGGGTTTTAAGCAGAGAAAGTACTGTATATATACGGAGTCAGAGGGGTATGTGCTGAATGACACACTTTCACTCGACAAGCGGTACCAGATCAATCCCACAATCAATTTCGGCGACATTGATATTCTTGCAGCATCCTTCAGAAGTGAGCTGAAACGGGTCGGTTTCAGTTTCAGCCTGCAAAAGGTGAAGAAGGCTGTGCGGTTCGCCGAAAAAGGCGAAAAGCTGTTTGAACAGGACATCGCGCACATGGGCGATATCTTTCTCAAGCGGATCGAAAAAAAGGACGTAAGCGCGTTTGTAGGCATAGGCAGGGATTATGTTATACTGGATCCGAAAGCCTCGTCCGATTCGGGGCATATGATATCGCATGTAAGGGGCCGTCATTATATACCCCAGATATTCCTTAAACACAGGTTCGGGTCCATATCCATAGACCATCTTGTAGAAAGGGAATACTGGGAACAGAGCGTAAAGATTCTGAAGTGCAGCCTGTTCACGGTTGAACACAGCTGGCTTTTTCCGATACGGATGCTTAACTTCGGATGCGGCCCTGACAGCATGAAACTGTATCAGGAGGAGAAGATTTTTGAAGCCGCTTCAAAACCGCTTCTCACTCTCCTCACTGACGCACAGACCAACAACGCTCCTTTCGTGACCCGTATGGAGGCGCATGAGCAGGTGGTTGATACAAGCATGCGGGTTAAGGCCTGTCCAGATTTCGTGTCCACCCTCCGCCGTTCAAAAAAAGAGGATCTCCTTGAGCGGGAGTGGCTGGTGCCGTATATGGGTGACGGAAGCTATATAGTATCCGCGGTCCTTCATCATTTCGGAATAGATTCCAGGGTTATTCCGACCAACACCAGTGAAGGCAGGGGAGTTGCTGACAAGCATATTCACACGGAGGTCTGCTATCCTCTGAAAGGGGTTGTAAGCGATGTGCTCGGATTCCTTGCTTCAGAAGCGGATAAGCACGGCAGGAACTACGTGAACAGCAAGTATCTGGTCATGCTTCCGGCGGCGGGAGGGCCGTGCAGGTACGGCAAGTACCGCGAACTTCTGCGGATATTCATGGACGAAGAGGAGTTCAGCGGAGTTCCTATCGAAGGACCCTCTTCCGAACAGGATTATACAGATATTCCCCTTCCCAAGGGAGTGAAGTCGATTTCCCATCATAATATTATGAGGCTTTTATACCGAGGGATCTACGCTGCGGATATTCTGGAGGATATCACGCTCAGGTTCCGTCCGTATGCCCGGGTTGCTGAAGACGTGCAGGAATTGAAACGGCGTAAGCTTGAGGAGCTGTGTGCCTGCATAAGTCAGGGAGGGAGCCTTAAATCCCTGAACCTATGGGCGGATGAGACTGTGCGGGGTTTTAAAAGGCTTGACCTTGCTGCACATACACGGTATCCCCTTGTTCTGTATATGGGGGAAATATATATGCGCCATCACGACCCGTATACCGATTTTGTCATACATCTTCTCGAGGAAAAAGGGCTTGAAGTTATCCGTTCACCTGTATATGAATGGCTTCACTACATAAACGGGATGCAGACAATGAGACAGAAGCGGATACTGCAGGTATCTTTGCGGGGATTCGATATAAAAGACGCGATTTCATCGTCAGGAGCCTGGATCGGGTCAATGATCCGGAACAGATATATGCAGTATATCGAAAACCGTATAGAAGCTCCCTTCCGCCATCTGATAAACGGGCGTCATTCGGCTTCACCAAGCCCTATTGACATTATTACCGAGCTTGAGAATGGGCATCATTATCACAGCAGCATCGAAGGGGAATCCCCCCTCAGCATCGGGCTGGCCTATTTCTTTATGAAAGACAGGCTGATCCAGACTTCAGAGAGCGATACCTTTATTTCGGGACTTTTTCACGTAGGTCCTTTCACCTGTATGCAGGAAGGTGTTGCAACGGCAAAGATCGATGCGATGATAAAGGAGTACAGAAAGAAAAGGCATGACCTTCTTGTTCCGATTGTGCATGCGTTTTTCGGAGATTCACCCAATCCGAACCTGGAAGCGGAGATCGCGGTATTCAGGGAACAGTGCTACCAGAAGCGGAAACAGCTTAAAAACGGTTGCTGACAAGGTTCAAGGTTCAAAGTTCAAGGTTGCTTCTTTTTTTCCTTTGACCTTAGACTTTCGACCTTCGACCTCCGGCTCTTCCGGCTTGTTCCCTGTCAGCCCCTGAACACACCAGGCAGTATATAATCTCCGTATTTCTGCTGTGCTTCGATAAGGCGTTCTTTCTGCTGTTCGAGCACTTCAAAGAGGCAGTCCGGAACGGAGGGATCTTTTGCGTATATTTCTGTGATCCGGCCGATTTTTGCCAGATTTTCATTGATCCGGACCGTGAATTGTTCATTGTACGCTTCTTCCGGATACTCCCTTCCGAGAACCTCCACAAATAATATTTTAAGGTCTTCGTATATGGGAATAAAGCCTGTCGGAACAGTGACAGCGTCCATTTTGTTATGGATACGCCTCTCTATCCATTTGACCCATATCCTTTTATCATCCATTGCGGTAATATAATTACCTTCTTTGTTTTTTAGGAAGTAATTGACCCCGAAAATACGAGGAGGGTTTTCTACTGCATGTCCGAAATTAAGGTTATTCTGGATATACTCACCCAGCGGATAGGCAAGAAAATCAAGGATTGACATGAGATTGAATTTTCTGATCCCTTCCTGGCCCAGCGTAGCTGATGTGGTCTCCGATTCAATTGCCGCACCTTTTGTTATAATGCCGTGGTTCCAGTCAAATGACTGTTCAACAGGAACGGATGTGTCCGAATCCCGCCCTCCGTAAATAAACCCGCCTACAGGGACCCCTTCAGGATGGTCCCACAGGGGATCGAGATTATCAAGCCGTTTGAGGGGTATAGTGTACCTGGCATTGTGATGAGAAGGGGTAATTTCGTTTCCTTCTGCATCTTTTTTGCCTTTATGCCATTCCCCGGAATGGTTAAACCCTGTTTCGGGGCAATCCCCGTCTTTACCGAGCCAGTACGGATTATTGTTTTTGTCGATCAGCACATTGGAAAATATTGTTTCACCGGGTGAGCTGAGAAGCTTGAACAGAAGAGGGTCGTTGTCGGAATTCACATCGCGGATAATACCGAATATGCCTTTCTCTACGTTAATGGCACGGATAGTCCCGTCAATTATTCTCAGATAGGCGATATCATCCCCTATGATCGTTTCTCCGGTAAGCATTGAAGTGGATGTTTTGCCGCACGCGCTCGGGAAGGCCCCTGTGATGTAGGTCGTTCGTTCTCCGGGTCCGTGTGCGCCCATTACGAACATATGTTCTGTAAGCCATCCCTCTTGTGCGCTTTTATTGATCGCGAGCCTCATGGAGAGTTTTTTAAGGCCTACCGTGTTTCCCGCGTATTGTGTGTTAGCGCTGTATATGGTGTTTGTTTCAAGATCGATGAATATTCTCCGCTTTTCAGTATCCCGGCTTGTATTGTTGTCGTCAATAACCCCCTCACTGTGAATAATACGGAAAAAGTCATTTGAATCGCCGGTCTTCCTGAACTGCTCGTAGCCGGGACGGTACAGTATATCCTCGCTGTGAGCAACGTACGGTGAGTCTGTAAGTTGCACGGCGAGGATTGAAAAAACCGAGTTGACCGGGCCGAGGCAGAAGAAACGGACATACAGAGTGTGCCCGGCCATGATATCCTTCATGATCCCGCGGATTTCTGCAAGCCCTTCCTCTTTGCCGATCGAGTTGATGTTTTCGCCGAGGTTGACCCCTTCAGGCACAATGTATCTGGTGTTTGCCTTGTCACGGGCCTGATCATAATACCCGTCATAATGGACAGTCTGTCCCTCAAGCCCGATGGGTCGTTCTTCATGCAGATCTATTGCCTCCTGCCGGATGAACTGTATATCCTGCTCGGAATCGTCGCATACGATCACTTTGTCGGGACTGCAGAGGGATGTGTATTCCGACACGAGGGTATGCACATGCGTGTTATTGATCTGCTGAATTTTATCAAAGCTCGTTTCCTCCATGACTGAACGGAATATCTGTTCGGTCTTTTTATTCATGACTATCCTTCTTCTGTAAGACGGGAGTGAGGTATTATACCAAGAAAAGCATTTATTCAAGATAAAACAGAAAAATTTTTTGGAAAATCGTTGAAAATTAAATGTTACCGTTACAATCTATGCTTTTAAGCACAGTATATACAGCAGAATTTTCGAGATATTCATTTGCTTTTGGAGAATATATCATGACAAAGTCTGAGATCAAGCCTGTAAAAACAGCAATACTCGGCCTGGGAAGGTCTGGATGGGATATACACGTGTGCGCGCTTCGTAAACGTGATGATTTTAAAATTACGGATGTTGCCGATCCGCTTCCCCAGCGAAGGACTCAGGCTGAAGAAGAATTGGGATGCAGTTCATACGGGTCCGTTTCGGACCTGCTGAAGGCATCGTCCGCGGAACTTGTTGTGGTTTCAACACAATCCTCCGACCACTGCGCACATACAATAGAAGCGTTCAAGGCTGGAAAGCACGTGGTAGTGGAGAAGCCGATAGCGACCACCTATGCTGACGCAAAAAAAATGCTTGCCACGGCCCGCAAAAAGCGAAGAAAGCTTATGGTGCACCAGAATCACCGTTTCAATAATGATGTTCAGTATTTTAAATATCTGTGCGAAGGCGGATCGGAGATCGGGAAAGTATTCAGTATAGCTTTCCTGGATTACAGTTTTGCCCGGAGGAACGACTGGCAAACGCTAAAAAAATACGGCGGCGGAGTGATGAACAACAAATTGACCCATTATATTGACGCGATCCTCTATGCAACAGGCGCAAAGGTCACGGACGTGCTCTGTGATATGCAGCATACCACTGATTCGGGAAATTGTGAGGACCATGTAGTCATTCTGTTTAAAACCTCAGAGGGGCTTTCTATCAATATTTCCTGTTCCTCTTCATGCAACACCGACGTGCCGCAATGGGTATTCATGGGAGAATACGGAACGGTATCCGTATTTATTAATCACCCTGAGAAGGGTAATTCTGCTGAGATGCGGTATTTCAACCCCAGAATGCATAAAAAGCTCCGCGTACAGGACACAAAAGCAGCAAAGGGGAGAAAGTACGGAAATGATGAGAAACTCCGGTGGTATGTCAGAAAAAACCTGAATATGAAGTCTTATTCCATAGGGGACTTTTATGATAATATTTTCTCTGTTCTCAGATGCCGCGGAAAGATGGTGGTCACTCCCGAGAGTGTGATAGAGATGACCCGTATCCTTGAGGAGTGCCGGAAACAGAACCCGGGATTTATTTTTTAGCCCGGATATTCCTTAATGAATACAGTATTAATCCTTGCATCCCGGTATACACGCACCGACAGTATACTCAGAGATATCGGTGCAGCCCTGTCTCATCACGGCTTCAGCGTTTCATGTGAAGACAGGCATTTGAAAAAAGATGACTGTGCTGACGACACCGAGTGGCTGAATCATCTCGCTGAACGGATATATGAAGCAAGTCCTGATTTTATCATTATGAACGGGATCGAGGGGATCATTTCGTCCGAAAGCCTCAAAAAAAGGAACCATCTGCTCGATATGCTGCAGATTCCGTTTATTTCAGTCAATTTCGACAGTCCGATAAAGTCACTGTACAGCAGGATAGATATGGGGCGGTCCCGTATCGCGGCTTTTGCTATCAATGAACGGCGTTATATCGATCATCTCAAGAGCTTCGGTTTCAGAAATGTCATCTATTTCCCCGGAGCTGCCGATTCAGCCCTGTCTGAAAACGATTCCACTGAAATGCCCCCTGAATTCTATGATGAAGCGGATTGTCTTTTTGTGGGTGACCTGCTGAACCAGTCCAGACTGACATGGAGCAGATTCGAACTTGCCGTGCATATAATGCCCAGGGTGCTGAGGGAGATGAGGGCATCACATCTTCCCCTGAATAAAATAATTCTGAACCATATAGAATCCCTTGTTGACCAGGGAGAACTCACACGGGCCGATTTTTCTGCGAAGGTCCATGCCGAGTTGTATGGATATGCTGTCGATGAATACAATTTTATTCACCGCCGGCAGATCCTTTCCTATTGCACGGATTACCGTGTCAGGGCCGTAGGCAGCGGCTGGGAAAGCATTAACTGGCCAAATATCACCGGAATTGAAAGCGCTGACTACAAGCGGGAGCTTCCCTCTGTGTATAGGAATACGCCTGTCACTGTCGGTATTTCCTCGTGCGAATCGCTGACCGCAGCCCCTCTTGACGTTTTCAGCTGTTTTGCATCCGGTGGATTCATGGTCAGTGATTTCAGGGAGGACCTTGCGAATTTTTTTGAGGAGGGAGAGGAGATAGATTTCTTCCGAAGTGGCAGGGATCTCAAGGAAAAGTTAAAGACGTATCTCAGCAATCCCGGCCTGCGGGAGGATATTTCCGGACGGGCCAGGGATAAAATATTCCGGGAGCATACATGGGAGCGGAGGGTTATCAAGCTTATCGAGGAGATGGAGCGTGTGACCGGAGAAACCTCCCGGGCTCCCCGGTACACGGTTCCTGCCGTTTCTTCGAAAGGCCCGTCTGTTACAGCAGCACTTATTGTAAGGAACGAGGAACCCCTCCTGGAATACTCCCTCAAAAGCCTGTCCGGGCACGTGGATGAAATAGTAACGGTTGACACAGGGTCTGTTGATATGACTCCGGAGGTCGCCCGCAGTGCGGGAGCACGGGTTTTTTTCGCTGAATGGAAGCATGATTTCAGTTCCGCCCGCAACAGATGCCTTGAAAAAGCTGAAACAGAATGGATATTGATTATCAATGCAGATGAAGTGCTTTCCGAATCCGATATACCGCTCAAAGAACAGCTCATGTTACTGCCTTCTCATGCTGACGCTGCATCCGTTACGGTCGTTCCCGATACCCTTTCTCCCCATACTGAGGTCAGGATACTGCGAAACAGGAAAAAGATCAGATTCCGGGGTCGTGTACGTGAATATGCGTGCGTGCGGAATGGAACGACCGTTGAAGACCTTCCTGTCGTCCTTTCTCAGCAGCGTGTTGCCGGCACCCTGAAGGGAAATGCCATGATCAGGATAAGCATAGCCCAGGGCCCGGTTACGCTCCATATGCTCTATTCCCTTGTTATCAATCTGGACCGGGAAAAGGAGACAGAGGATATAATTAAGTTCGGGGAGCAGTTCTTGCGTTCAGTCAGCAATGTCAGGGATATTCCGCGGGATTATATTGAAGTTTTTTCAGTACTGTGCGGTGTCTATGTACAGAAAGAGGATTTTTCAAAGGCTCTACAAGCGGCATACAGGGTTCTGAATGAGGTTCCGGACGAACCGGATATGTGGTGGACGTGCGGCACGGTATATTACCGTCTGAAACAGTATAGGACGGCATTTCTCGCCTTCAGAAGGTACAGGCTGCTTCTGGGAAGCAGTACCCACGAAAAAGTGGAGGAATTTGACCGGATATACTGTTCAATCAGAGAGGAGCACCCGGAATTCGGATCATACAAGAGTGCCCTGCCGGATGTGTCGATATCCGTATGCCTTTTGTTCCTTGATAATTTTGACGGTTTGGATGAGACGCTCGATTCAGTCCGCCTGTACGCTGATGAAGTGATCATCGGAAACGCCACCGGCATAGCTGGAAGGAACATTCCGGTAGTGCCTGACGGTACGGTCAGACTTATTAACCTCGACTGGAAAAACAGTTTTGCTGAAGCATACACTACACTGAAACGGCTTGCGCGCAAACAGTGGATCCTGTTCCTGGATCCTGACGACAGGATTGCTCCTGAGTCACAGCCCCTTTTACGGGATATTATTTCTTTTTCCGCTTTTCAGGATAATGCTGATGCGTATAATGTCATCTGTGATGCGTATACGGACGGAAGAGTATTCAAAAGGAGTGTGCAGCCCCGTCTTATCAAAGCGTCGGGCAGTGCAGTATTTAAAGGCAATACTGTATTTGCTGTGGAGCATTCGGAACGCCTTCCGTGCCTTGAGATTGTTATCAATGACAGAGGCAGGGACCTGAATACGGAACGCAGCATACATTACAACGCTGTCAAGAACTCTATACTGGACGATATTGATGAGCAGGATAAGGGCACGGCGGATTATTATTATGAACTTGTTGCAGCACAGGCAGAAGGTGGGGAATGGACAGGAGTGGTGGTTAACGCCCCTCGTGCGCTTATGCGGATCGCCCAGCAGGAGAAACCCCCGGAGCCGACCGTATCCCGCCATCTTTCATCCCTCATGATACAGGGGCTTATCGAGCTTGAATGCTATGATGAGGCTGAGCAATACAGCAGGGAGCTTAGTGAACGGTCCCCCGATTTTCTTGACGGATATTATATGCTTGTTATATCCTGTGTAAGGCAGAAGAAATATACAGCCGGTCTGGCCGCCGCGATCCGGTCATATGCTGCAATAAGGAAAAAACTGCTGAAAGGGCTGTACAATGCAGGACCTCCCCTGTATGGACTGTTTCAGAACGGGGGTCTTGAGATCCTGAAGGGGGGTCTTGCGTGCCTGAAGGGACGTAGCGGGATCAGGCAGATCAGGCAGGGGCTTGCTCTGACCGAAGGGGCTGTTCCCGGATTTGTCAGCGCATTTTTCAGGGATAACAGCAGTGTGACAACACAGTACCCCGGTATTGAGGATGAGTTTGAGCAATATCCCGATTCCAAATCCTGTCTGCTTCTTCTGATAGAATGGGACACAATAAAGGGGGATATGGACCGGAAGATCAAGCATCTAAACAGGCTTGCACGCGTAGCCCCGTTCTACAGGGGGGATACCGAGTATTATAAAGCTGAAATATTCCTTAAGCGGGGAAAACGGGAGGAAGCGGTCCGGCATTTCCTGGAGGCTGTACCCCAATACCAGGAAGTGATATCATCAGGAGTAAGGATCCCAGCCGATATGCTGGTGAGGTATGCCGAATCGCTTGAGCGCACAGGACGTATGACCACAGCGGTTGGTATCTATGAGTTCCTCCTTAAAGTATGCAGCAAAAGTGAGGAAGAGGCTATCAGAAATAAGATCAGCCAGCTGAAACAGTTCATAGGTGCTTAAGTTTTTTGTCGTAGGAAACGACAAAAAACTTGTATAATAATTACCGAGAGCATGTATAACAATATGAAAGTTAAAGAGATATATAGCATGTCAGTCAAGCCGTTATACGCGTATTGTTGTATGGATTATAGCGCGGCGTCGTGTATATATGGATATTTAAGAAATGCACAATACGCATACGTTAAAGAAGAAACTTTTTGGTTGCGGCTTAAAGCCGCGCTATGATAAAATGGGAAAATATAGTTGACAATGCAATTCAGTATTATATAATAGAATGCACGGTCTTGTCCTGTATTTATACTTATACTTAGTGGAGTTTGCCGGTCATGCCGTCAGACGAAAAAGAGGATTTCAACTCTCTGTTTGATGATTCGCTGGAAGGGGCTTTGAACGAGCTCGGTGCCAGTGTGATAGGAGAAGTAGAGCAGTTTGTTGATGACAAGAAACTGCTGGACCCCCTGCTTCGCTCTCTCACATCCAAGAAAGAGCTTGACAGGAAAGAAGTGATTGACATGACTATGAAGCGTGTGGTCGAGTCCATCCAGGCACAAGCCATTTCACTCCTTGTCCTTGAAAATGATGGAAATATCCATTTTAAGCATGTGTATTATTCAAAGCTTTTGTATGCGGGAAGTGACCAGCTGAAATCCGCTTATGAGGGAAAAGCTGAAGAACTGAAGTCAATATCCTTTCCAAAAGGGACAGGGATCGCGGGAAAGGTTATTGAATCCGGGGAAACGTATGTGGCATTCGACGCCCAGAACGACCCTAATTTCTACGCGGGAGTGGATAATGACACGGGATTCGTGACCAAATCCATGATAACCGTTGCTTTGAAGGTCCGGGAAAAGGACGGATACGATGTGTTCGGTGCGATCCAGGTGCTCAACAAAGAGGGAGGATCGGAATTTTCCAATATTGATGTGGGTATGCTCGAGGAGGTGGCTTCGTATTCATCAAAAGCAATAAAAAAGATATTTTTCCCCGATACTGAATTTACGGCCAACGAACTTGCAAAATACAAGGCCCGGCTTACTCGTAATGAGTTCATTGACCTCGATTCAGACGATTTTGAACATGACACGAAACTTCTTGAGCTGATCGAACCCGAAATTTGGAATCGGTACGTTTTTCTTCCTATAGAGAAGGAGGGACAGAGTATCATCGCTGTTGCCATGGCTAATCCTCTTGATTTTCAGAAACGGCAGGATTTTGAGATAAAAACCGACTATAAGGTCGGAACAGTATATGTGGCTCCTGAAGAGAAGATACAAGCGAAGCTGAAAGAGATCTTTGGTGGGGGTAGTACGGATATAGACATTGGTGAAGCCGTTGAGAGCGTGGGCCAGGAATACGGAACCTCCACTGAGACCGTGGAAAAGGTTGATGTTGACAGGAATGCAAACGAGGACAGTGCGCCTATCATTAAGCTCTCAAACCGCATAATCGAGGATGCCTATGTTAAGGGGGCCAGTGATATCCATGTTGAGCCTTTTGAGAAATATGTGCTGGTCCGGTACCGGATAGACGGAATGTGCAAGAAGATCCTGGAACTTCCAAGGGATATCGTAAAACCGCTGATATCCCGGTTCAAGATAATGGGAGAGCTGGATATAGCTGAAAGGCGGAGACCGCAGTCGGGAAGGATCGTATTTAAGAAATTCACTTCCACCAACATTAATATAGACCTTCGCATAGAAGTCGCACCCATGAACCACGGGGAAAAGGCATGTATGAGGATCCTTGACAAGACAAAGTCCACCCTTCCTCTTCCGAAGCTCGGTTTTTCAGAAAGTAATCTCACTAAATACAGAGAAGCCATAAAGGTGCCCTTCGGAATGATCCTTCACGTGGGGCCTACCGGATCGGGAAAGTCGATGACACTTTATTCGGCCCTGGGTGAACGATATTCCCCTGAACTGAATATACATACTGCCGAGGACCCCATTGAATATACGCTTGAAGGCATCAACCAGATGCAGATGAGGCCCAAGGCAGGAGTTACATTTGCTTCGGCCCTCAGATCGTTTTTAAGGATGGATCCCGATATCATACTTGTCGGGGAGATCAGGGACAGGGAAACAGCAGATATAGCGGTAGAAGCTGCGCTAACCGGCCACCTTCTGTTCAGCACTCTTCACACGAATGACGCTGCGGGGACTGTTGTGCGGTTCACTGAAATGGGTGTGGAGCCTTTTATGATATCCGGATCGATGGTATGTGTCTGCGCACAGCGTCTCATGAGAAAACTCTGTACGGAGTGCAGACAGGCCTATGAACCAACTGAACGGGAGGCAGAATTGCTGGAACTGGATACATATAAGACTGACACGATATTCAAGGCTAATCCTAAAGGATGTGATAAGTGTTCAAACATCGGGTACAAGGGACGGGTTGGTACGCATGAACTGATGGTGATAAACGATGCGCTCCGCGACGCGATTAATGCGGATGCCACATCGGACCGGCTGAAGGAAGTTGCGATACAGGAAGGGGGAATGATCAGCCTCCACAAAGATACCATGGAAAAAGTCCGCCAGGGTATTACGGATATTGAAGAAGCCCTGCGCGTTGTTCAGCCGGACTGATAAATCCATAAAGGTAAGATCATGGCTAAACTCGAAATTGTAACCGGTCCCCAGGCAGGCACGACATTCGCTCTTCCTGCAGAGAAGGAGGAGTTCATTATCGGGCGAAGCCCCACCAACGCTATTGTCCTGGTTGATATGAATGCTTCGCGGGAACATGCCAGGATCATCGCGGATGAGGATACGTTCATCCTTGAGGATATGCGCAGCTCCAACGGTACGTTCCATAACGGTATTCCCGTACAAACGCAAATACTGCTTAATCACGGCGATCAGATCAAGATCGGGGGCACCGTATTCAGGTTCGATGAAAGTCAGACCATATTCACCAGCCGTGATATCGGTGCGGGCAGCTCCCTTCAGAATGAAACCGAGGACTTCGGTCAATCGTTTGTACAGATGCTGGATGAGGACAGCAGCGGGAATATGGATCTGGTTCTGGATGAGGATGAATCGCTTGAGGAATCTCTGGACAGGGCTGAGGAGACATCCGAAGCATATCAGAGGGCACAGAAGAAGCTGAAGGTCCTGTACGGGGTGAGTGAGGATATAGGCACTATTCTGGATCGGTCGGAAGTGCTTGAAAAGATCATGGACGCTATTTTCGAGGTATTTTCCCAGATCGACCGGGGATTCATGATGCTTGAAGACCCTGAAACAGGGGAAATGATCCCTGAAGTTATACGGAAAAGGGGGGCAGAGGAAGGGGAACAGATCAAGCTTTCTGTAAGTAAAACCATTATTGAAACTGCTTTCAAAGAGAAGAAATCGATCCTGAGTTCCGATGCCATGGATGACGACAGGTTCACCGACGGCATGAGTATTGTCAATTTTCAGATCAGGTCCATGATGTGCTCACCGCTCTTTGTAGGGGATGAAAAGCTTGGGGTTATTCATGTGGACACAATGGACCAGACTAAGCGGTTCACTCCGGATGACCTGTCCCTCCTTCAGGGGATAGGGAGGCAGGCAGCGATTTCGATAAAGAACGCCAATCTCGTTGAAGCGATCGAAGAAGAGACCCAGAGGCGGAACAACCTTCAGCGGTTCCTTTCCCCCGATTTTGCTGAACGTGTGCTGACCGGCGAGATCGACCTGAAACTGGGGGGTGACGAAAAGTTCGGTACAGTGTTCTTTTCGGACATAATCGGGTTCACACGCATGTCCTCCCTGCTCAAGCCGGAAGTGGTCGTTGCCAAGATTAACCGGTATTTTAATAAAATGGTCAGTATCGTGTTCCAGTATAACGGCATTATCAATAAGTTCGGCGGTGATTCGATCATGGCCCTGTGGGGTCTGACAGCGTCCGAGGATGACTACAGCCCTCAGCTGGCGAGCATTGAATCATCAATTGAAATGCATAACGCCCTGTTCGATTTCAATTACGCGCTTATCGAGGAGGGGCAGAAACCGATACAGATGGGCGTCGGACTGAATACAGGCCGCTTTCTGGCGGGTAATGTGGGGTCCGAGCAACAGATGGAGTATACTGTTATCGGGGATACGGTCAACCTTGCTTCCAGGATAGAAGCAAAGGCTGCCCGGGGACAGATCTACATTTCCGAAAGCACGTATAACAGAGTGCGGGAGCGTATATACGCCATACAGATGGATCCGACGTATGTCAAGGGCAAAGAGGAGCCTGTACAGGTATATTCGGTGAAGGGTTTCAGGGACAGGGAATTTAATGATGCGGAAGCCGACCGCCTTACTATTCCGGTCTCCTTTGTTGACGAGGACGGAACAAAGCATAACGGCCTTCTTATAAGCATTTCAGGCAAGAAGAAGAAGGTCCGTCTCCATGCCCATTTCAGAAAACTTTTCGAAAAAGAGAGCAGCGTCAGCTTTAATGTTAATATTCCTGAGATGAAAGACCCGGGGGAAATTGAGTGCCTGGTTGAGGAATACACACTCATGAACCCTGATGAAGGCAAATTCTATGAATACACGCTCTCACTTGAAAAAGCGTCTCCTGTGTTCAACACATTAATATTAAAGGGGGAACTGCTGCGCGCTGACGTGGCTGTAGATGATATAAAGAGGGAATAGGGTTCCAACGCGGAAGTCGGCATGGGGAGTAAAGGATAGAAGCAAGAAAATAATACCAATAACCAATATCCAACAAGGAATATCCAATTATCAAGGGAGTTTTTTTTATAATCCTGTTAATCCCGTGATCCTGTCTATATTTTATTATTGTTATTTTTCAAATTTCAGTCATCCTCTTTCTCAATGATCATGAATATTGAAGACCAGATATATACTACTATAATTAATGAAGGGCTGCTTCAGCCGGACGATGATTTCGCGGTCGGTTTTTCAGGGGGGACGGACTCGTCAGTCCTTCTGCATATTCTTGCCCGCCTGAAGCAAAGGGAGAAAACAGGCTGGAATATCACGGCCGCCCATTTCAACCATTTGCTGCGCTCAAATGCTGACAGGGATGAGGCTTTCTGCAGAAAAACTGCTGAGGGTATGGGTATCCCGTTCGTTTCTGATTCCTTTGACGTAAAAGTATACGCGCGGGAACACCGGATGTCGACAGAAGCCGCAGCCCGGGAGTGCAGATACCGGTTCTTCAAGTCTCTCGGCTGCAGCATCGTTCTCGCGCACCAGAAGAACGACAATGCAGAGACGGTACTGTTCAATATGGTGCGGGGTACTGGAATACGGGGGATTACAGGCATGCCGATCTGCTCGGATGTATACGGTGTACGTATTATCAGACCCATGCTCGGAGTCAAGCGCAGCGAGATCATTGAATATGCCCAAAAGAACAGCATTACGTTCGTGCAGGATGAAACGAACCGTGACACGTCGTTTTCCAGAAACAGGATACGTTATGAGATCATGCCTATGATGGAAAGCATAAACCCGGCAGCAGTGGACAGTATTGTGACAATGGCGGAACATGTAAAATCGGGATGGGACGTGATCAGTGAAAAGGTCACGGAACTGGAAAAGGCTGCCCGGATCGATCCCGATCATGATAAACCGGAAAACGGCAGCCCGGGGTCTTTCCAGAGGCGCGCCGAAGCTTTAGCGAAGGAGGCAGACCCCGGCTTCCATCAGGGAATATTTGATACGGCAATCCTCCGCTCTGCGGACAGGGGGGTTCTCGACCTTTTCATCCTCAGAATGCTTGAGAGAACAGGGGCACGCACGGACACACAAACCGTACAGAGGATATCAGATTGTATCATGCTTCCCGATGCAGGCACTCTGTTTCTGGATGCGGGTATGGGTGCCTGTGTGTATCGCGAATACGGCCGTGTTGTATTTTCCGCAGAATCTCCTGAAAGGGGAAGCGTACATGCTGAGGCTGAGGTGGATATTCCGGGCGAGGTGCGGGTTCCGGAACTGAAATTATTCCTTAAAAGCAGGACCGTATCTGTGACCGAGGACCTGTACGGGCGGATCCTGGAGAACCGGGACAGAAGTACGGCATACGTGGATATACGGTCTGTGCTGGGAAAAAGATGCGTACTCCGTACATGGCGTGAAGGTGACAGGTTCCGCCCCCTGGGAGTGGACGGAGAGAAGAAGCTTCAGGACTTTTTTACGGATATGAAAGTACCTGTGTATAAGCGGAATAAGACGGGAATACTTGAGGCGGACGGAGAGATCATCTGGGTCGTGGGCATGAGGATATCGGACCGCGCAAAGGTGCGTCCTGACACGGAAAAAGCGGTGAAAATAGAAGCATTGCATGACTGAAGGAGCGGGCCGATTTGTCCGCGGTTTGTGTTCAACATTAGGCAGATTTCCGCTGTGCGCGGCTTATAAAATGTATTTTTTTTTGAAAAAAATATCGCATGAAAAGAGCTGCAAACAAGAAGAATACAGTGAGGAATCCGCGAAAACATTCAAGGAATATTGAACATGCGGTTGAATATAACCTACCTCTATCAAAGGAGTTATAAAAGACATGCTGATCATGTTCCGCCACAGTTTTTGTGTTTATGCCGGACAGGGACCCGTGCGGAAGGTCACATGTGATGTTGAAAATCGGCAATTTCTTGCAAATTATTATTTGACATTAAGGGGCGCATATTTATAATATATCTCTTAAATCGCCAGAGGAGGCGGTTCTGGACCGGTTCTATGACAACAGGCTGATGTACGGTATTATAATATATGAAGAATGAATGAGAATATTGGTGGAAGAATCCTGACCGATGAAAGGAGGTGAGGCCCCAGGAAGAGGATATGTTTTTTGTGTATGTTTGTTGAAGAAAGACGTTCTGTTTTTTTTTCTTTTTAATAAGGGACGAATGTTATGAAGAAACTGATGCTGATAATCGGACTGCTTTTTGCAGCGGGAATCCCGCTCATGGCAGCGGATGTTACGCCCTTTGGGCAGCTGGACCTTAACTATGTTATGTTGTCGCCCACGGATGACAATGATAATGAGTCCTCAGAATCCTTTTTTGCCATGGTATCGACCAAGCTCGGCGTAAAAGCGGACTTCGGCGATGACCTGATCGGGTATGCAAAGTTGGACGTAGTGCACGATAATGAGCACAGTACTGGTATGCATACAGATGGTTATGTTATGACCGAAGAACTGTGGGTATCCAAGGCAAATGCGTTCGACCAGGCAGGCCTTGGGTTCAAGTTCGGTAAAATGGAAGTTCCGGGCAACCTGGACATTGATAACGGCATTACCCATACGCTTTCAAACCGTCTTGAAATAGATTTCACATGGGGTTTCAATGTGAACTATGCGGTTGAAGGTGTCGGGACATTCAATCTGACAACGCTTGAGTTCATGGGCGGTACTGATGCTACGACCGGTCCTCCGCCTGATGACGAGGATACATGTCTTTTCAATTCAATCGTCCTTCAGTGGGATACGGGCGAGAATGCGTTTGAGGTTGATGGTCTGAGGCTTGTTGTTGCCTATGCAATGCTTGCAAGTGACGATGACCAGGATGACGGAAGCGTTATCAGCCTGGGCGGTACATACAGCCTGAAAGGCAATGATGTGCCCCTGACACTCGGTCTTGAGATCGACATGGTGAGCAATGTTGACCTCGGCGATCTTGATATTGACGATCAGCCCGCTCTTGACCTCGGTTCAGGTATGCTTATGGCCCTGAATGCTGATTATGACATCAATGAGGAATTTTCTATCGGCCTCAGCTATGAGACATTTACTGTTGACGAGGACGATGCTGATCCGCCTTCCATTCCGTTAGCTCTTGCTGACCAGACGATCACACGGATGGCACTGCGCGGCGCTTACAAGGTTGCTGATGACGTCAAAATACGTCTTGAGTATGCTGACATAAGCAATGACGACAGTGACAGCGGTGCTGACAAGGAAACAGGCGGCAACACGATCGCTCTTGGAGTACTTGCAAAGTTCTAAGCATCCCTGATTTACAGCTTGAAGCCCCGGCCTGAAAAGGCCGGGGCTTTTTTTTTGAGTAACCACAAAGACGCGAAGAATGCAGAGGAAAGTTTAGAATAAAGAAGAAAAAGCAGGGTCTGAAGACCCTGCACTACCACAATATCCTGAACAGGCCGGTAGTGACAGGTCTTCAGACCTGTCTTTTGATGCGTGGGGTTTTAATATAAAGAATGGTCGGGGCGCCCAGATTCGAACTGGGGATCTCCTGCTCCCAAAGCAGGCGCGTTGAACCAAACTACGCTACGCCCCGGTAGTTGTTGATATCCGTTTATATTGTTAAATAACTTCAATCCCTGCTTTGGTCGCAGGAGACTTCACAGGGAGAAGCAGCAGCATCACAGAACAACGGAGATTATAGTTTAGCAATTTTTTTGTGTTTTCAAGTTATTTCTGTAATTTTTATTTACTTTTCCTTGGGCCTGCAGATTAAATTTATAATGAAGTTTTTCCTTGATTTGCATTAAAATGAATATACAATACTTACTTTCACTATTGCGCAATTGCGCAAGTGCGAAAGTAAGAAAATACTTATATAGGAGAAAATGATAATGGCTGTTAAGGCTATTGATAAGCGCGGAATGCCGGAAACCTTTTATAGGGCTTCACGGTGTTGTAGAATATTGGGAAATCCGACCGCTTATCTGATTATAAAGGTTATAGGTAAGACAAGGATCACTCCGAGTGAAATCAGTCAAAAATTGAATATGCCTTTACCAACAGTGTCACGTACTTTACGCCATCTTCGCAATGTGGATTTGGTTAGATATGAAGCGACCGGGCAGCATAAGATATATTGGATCAAAGATGAAAAAGTTTTCAATATAATGAATGATCTGGAAAAATTTGTAGAGAATATACGAAAAAAACGGCTGTAGAATAAAATTGGTATAGTAATGAAACAATATGACGTTGCTGCATATATCTGGCCTTCGTACCACTACGAACCGCGCATGGAGCACTTCTGGCCTGAGAAAGATGGAGAATGGTATACGGTGCGACGCGGAACGCCGCGTTTTCCGGGACACGATATGCCGCGCATCCCTCTTCTGGGCTATCAGGATGAAGCCGACCCGGCGGTCATGCGCGAACATGTCAAACTGGCGCGCGAACACGGCATTAATGTTTTTATCATGGACTGGTACTGGTACGAGAACGCCCCCTGCTTTGAACGCCAGCTCAACGAAGGGTTGATACCCGCCCTGGAGGGTACGGATTCCAGGTTTTACCTGATGTGGGCAAACCATGATGTCGGCAATCTTTGGGACATGCACACCGATACCAGTTATGACAAGGCTGACATACAGATGACCGGTCAAGTGGAGCGTGAAACCCTGGAATCCATGTTTGACCGGGTTATCGACACGTATCTCACGCTTGAGACCTACTACCGCATCGAAAACAAACCTGTCTTCTCCGTCTACCAATGCTCAAACCTGATCGCCGGTCTCGGCGGCGTTCAAGAGACACAGGATGCCATTGCATGGATGCGCAAACGCAGTAAGGAGAAAGGCCTGCCGGACGTGCACATTCAGGCTATTGCGCAGTTGAATACTATGGAAACGGACGGGGATGCAAACCAGGAAGCCGGTTCAGAATATAAGACGATCAGAATGCCAACCTTTGACAGCGCAACATCTTACCAGTACTGCCAGGATGCCGGTGGTGAAGGGGATTATGTAACGTGGGCACATAAAGCGATGGCTGCCTGGGACAGATATGAGAAAGCTTACGGGACTTTCTATCCTCACGTATCGATCGGCTGGGACAACACACATCGCAATCCTTCAGAAAAGACTGCTGTGCTGGGATCAACACCGGATGCTTTTGAAGCCTGCCTGTGGAGGGCACGGCAATACCTGGATGATCATCCTGACCAGGCATCGCTCGTGACGATCAACAGCTGGAACGAGTGGACAGAGGGGAGCTATTTGCTGCCGGATATGCGTTGGGGATACCGTTACTTGCAGGCTGTCCGCAATGTCTTTGGAGAGGAATAGATATTCGATGATAAGTTGTAGAACTGGAGAAGGTATGAAAAAATTAATTATTACTGCAGAATTAGAAAATAATGGGAAAGAATTTTATTTAATAGTAAATCCTTCAGTTTCGTTAGGATGCAAATAAAAAAGAGAGAAAAATATTGAAAAGTAGATATATTCCTTTTTAAGGAAATTAATATGGATATAAAATCATTTCAGATTGGATTCTTCGTTGGTGCAGGTGCTATCATCTTCCTTTTTTTTGTAATATTTCTTATGAAACCTTTGATACGTGCGAAAGCCTCAGGAACAAAAATATCTTTATTGGATATAGTCTTCATCAAATTACGAGGGCTGAATGCCAATATCGTTATTGACACAATGGTTACTTTACTCCACCGATCTGAGAAGGTGGTTCATGTTAATGAGATCGAATCTGTATATTTGGCGAATAAGAATTCTATAATAACTGCTGAGGATTTAGTAAGTTTAATAGAGCAAAAGAAGAAAGAAAAATAAACTGAGCCTGTTTAAGTATTAATCATTGGTTAAAAAGATGATCGACCGTCAAGCGAGAAATAAAATGGCATCAGCACTCAGGTCCTACATGGACGAGGAAATAACTGCGTTTCAGCTTGATGAGGTCTTAAATCGTATCTCGGAGGCTACAAAAGACGAGACCGTGAAAGACATCAGCTTCATTCTCTATTTCTACTACGACGACATTGAGAATCACAAGATTGTCGCTTCGAAAGAGGAATGGAACTATTTCAATCGCCTCCTTCTCCTTTTGGAGTCAGATGGGGAGTATGAATGCATAAACCACAGGACACTATGGCACCCGCGGCAGGCTGTGGCAGCGGTTTGTTTGGGGATTTTCTGTGGATTGGCAGTGTATACGGGATTCGGAGCGCACCTCCTGATCTATGCGATACCATTTGGATTTGTATCTATGGCAATCTCGTGGTGGGGTGATCATGTGAATAGAAGACGCTACACTGCAGATCGTGTGATTACACCGTTTCCATCTGTTAACAGTATAATTGCTGTTCGCCGCCGCGTTCCGGGTTTCCGCAAAAGGCAATATCCGAAGAAGCTTGCCCGCCGACAAATTCGTGGATGGTTATCTGCAGCAACCCTTAGGCTTAATGGGGATGTAATATGGCTGATACTTGCACCGCTTATCCTTCTTTTTCAGATGTTGCCTGAACGCGATTGTGACATTGTTATTAAAATGCCCGAAAAAATTGGTGCAGCAGATGATTAAGGGGCATGAGTGAGAAAAAAACAAGTAATATAGTCCTGGATTTAAAGAAAATATGAAAATAAAGATTGAGAAACCTAAAATAATATCAATTCTATTGTTATTAACATCAATGGTAATATTTGGAACAGCACTGCTTTTTTTGCCATTGGTTTTCCAAAGTTATGAAGAATATAAATGAATAATTATATCATATATATGCTGACATCCGGAGTCTTATATTTCATTGGGATACTATTGATATTGGCTTCAATTGGATTGGGGTTTATGAAAAATAAGATATCTCAGAAATTACATGGGGTCGCGTTTATATTAGGAATATCTGCGGTAGTTTTATCAATAACCCCAATTCCTGTCTGGTTATATATTTTATTTGGGATTATATTGGGTTTCTACATCGTCATATGTGGCATTCCCAAATACAATGAGAATCAGAAACAGAAAGTAATTGCTTCTGCAATATTGATTGGCACATGTCTTATGCTTTTTGCTGTTGAAGTCCTGTAGGGGGCCAGGGAGTTGGGAAACCCTTTTTTCCGGGCTAAAACGTTATCTGTTCTTTGGAATTCTGGAAAAAACGGCCTCAATTTGGCAAGATTTATCGAGCTGGCTCAGGATTTTATTAAGAAGCATACGAAACAGATGGAGTATGCCTACGGGGAAAAATTTAGCCACTATCTTGAAGTTTATCCGACCTTACGAAGCTTGATTATGGGTAAATATTTTTTACCGTCAAGGTATGAGACAGAGAGCTTTAGCTTATCAGGATCAGAGCCTGTAACTTTGTAATATCTGCTCCGTTTTCTTTTATGCAGGTAAACTTCAAAAGGAGTCCTGCTTTTTAAAAATTCATGAGGTCGATACTCATTATACCAATTGATATAATGAGTAAGCTCCTGTCTCATCTCATTCATGTTCAACGGTACCAATATTTTCCTTGTGCATTCGGTCTTAAGTGACTTGATAAATCTTTCAATAACAGAAATACTGCCGTATTTTCCAACAGCTCCATACCTTGGTTTTATTTTACGCTTCTTACACCATTTCCTAAAACTTTTGCAAAAAAACTGCCGGCCCTTGTCTGAAATAATATATTTTGGTTTTATTTTAATTTTTCTGATAGCTCTATTAAGAACCATTTGAATATCTTTAGATGT